>Ga0155953_1089_pt1 | contig 43011 bp, 39 predicted proteins | sample RifCSPlowO2_02_FD_107607 | JGI IMG/M metagenome (GOLD analysis project Ga0155953, IMG submission 107607) | Betaproteobacteria bacterium RIFCSPLOWO2_02_FULL_63_19
CGGAGCAGCCCGCGCAAGGCTTCATTCACTGCGCGGTCATTCGGAAATGCACGGGCTACCAGCGGATCAAGAAGGACGACGTTTGTTGCTTGAGACACCCGCGCGGCATACTTCCCGCGAACCAAGGAAGTAAAGTCCGAACGCTTGTACTCGGGACGGAGGTCGTCCGACGGTTTGCGACTAACCTTCTTCATAGATTTTCCTTTCGCCCGGTTTCACGGGACGCGCGCTAATGATTCGGATTGTATCGCCATGCTCGGTGTGTGCGACGATCAGCAAGCGCCCGCTTGTCGAGACGCCGAACGTAACAAACCGCTCTTCGCCGACCGAGTGATCTGGGTCCGGACCGGTGGCCGAAAGTGGATCGCGGAAAGCAGTGGATGCTTCTTCAAAGGAGACGCCATGCTTCGCAAGATTTTCGGCGGACTTTGCGGGATCCCATTCGAACTTCAACCGAAGCCCCTTTGCCTATTCTGCCGCCCAACGTCCGGCTTCAGGCGCGCGCCGCTTGCGGCGCGTCGCTCTGCTAGCCGCTGTTCGGTGGCACGCGCACTTGAAGTGCAATATCTTGAAAGGCTGCACACGACCAGTAACCGTCATTCTGCCTTCGCACGGTTCGAAAGTTACAGCACTCCCACCGATCGCGCCGCCGGCGTTCAGCAGTCGAGTTTAAAGCCCGTATCGCTATCGCTTGCCCAAGGTCTTGGTCATGCCGATGCCGGTGATCTGATAGCCCATTTTCTCGTACAGCGCCCGCGCCGCGTGGTTGTACCCCATTACGTGAAGCCCGACGGTGTCGATGCCCATTTCCTGCACCAGTCCCTCGACCCTCTCCAACAGCTTCACGCCATACCCCTTGCGCCGCAGATCTTCGCGAATTTTGAGGTCATAGATGAACGCCGACCTGCCTACGCGCGCGGTTGTCACCCCAAACCAGACCATGCCGATGATCTCATTCTTATCGAGCGCGTCATCGCGAATCGCAAACAGAAACTGGTCTTTCGACTGCAAGCCATTGGGCAGCAGTTCCTGGTAATCCTTTTGCGCCAACCTCAATGCATCTTCCGGCGCACAATCACCCGACTTGAGATGGGCCTGAGCGTAGTCCTCCACGGCCGTGTCGAGGTAGGACTGGAATTGCGTCTCGCTCATCGGCTCAAGATGCACCATGTTGCGCTCCTTCAGTGCGAGTGGCCGCTGGGCCGCAAGCAGCTATCGGTATTGGCTTCCTGTGAGTTGCCAAAATCATGCGCTCTCAGGACATTGACATTGACGGTGTTGCCAACGTGCCACCGAATTGGTTGACAAAGTGTCAACTATCTTGGATCTCGTGACATTGTTTCAACGGTCCCCATCGTAGTGACACCCATTAGCCGGCCTGGTGTCACGGGGGCCTGCGGATACAAAGCTACTCTTTGACGCAATTGGGGGCAACCAAGGTGACCCCAGAACACCGGACGCCACTACTCGAATGCTTGCCCATATCGGCGTCCGGACGCTCCCGGCCCGGGCTCGAACCCTGTCGAAATCTTTCACCCGCTGGGAGGTTCGCTTCTTCCGATTGCCAGCTCCGTGCTGGACTGCATGAGCTTCCGGTCTTGGCCAGAAGCGACATCCAATCTAGCTTCAAGCCCAGCAGGCATGTTGGACCCGTGAAATAGTGCGCGACTTCTAGGAGAGTGTCTGTAGGGAGATCCCTACCGCGCGAGCGGTTTAGTTCTCGGCCGAGCGGCAGACCTTGGACATGATCCGCGCTTGGGACCGGTTCTGGCGGTTAGGGTGAATTCACAGTTGGGCTCGTAACCGGCCTCTCGCACTGCGGGTGGTCCAGTTCTACCCCGTGCGAATGCGGCCGGGCAACGCTTTATTCTCTTCCGCGTCCGGCCGTGCTATACGCTGTGCGGGCCGTCCCACCACCACGCAGGAAGAAGACAATGCCAGCCAACGAAATCAACCCGCGGCGCATCGACGTGCACCATCACCTGATGCCGCCCGCGTACGTGAAGGACGCCACACCGGAGCGGATCTTCCGCGACTCCCCGGGGCAGCTGCGCGGGCCGCTCGAATGGACACCCGAGCGGTCGATCGAGGAGATGGACCGCTGCGGCATCGCGACCTCGATCACCTCGATCGCGACACCCGGCGTGTGGTTCGGCGACGACGCGGCCGCGCGGCGCATCGCGCGCGAGTGCAACGAATATGCCGCGCGCATGGCCGTCGATCATCCGGGGCGCTTCGGCGTCTTCGCTTCGCTGCCGCTCCCGGACGTCGATGCGAGCCTGCGCGAAATCGAGTTCGCGCTCGATACGCTCGATGCCGATGGCGTGGTACTGATGACCAGCCTGCGCGACCGCTGGCCCGGCGACAAGGCGTTCGCGCCGGTGTTCGACGAGTTGAACCGGCGCAAGGCGGTGGTCTACGTGCACCCGACGGTGCCCGAGTGCTGCCGCAACCTGTCCGTCGGCGTGGCGCCGGCGACCATCGAATTCCCGATGGACACCACGCGCGCGATCGTCAGCCTGCTCTACAGCGGGACCTTCGTGCGCTGCGCGGACATCCGTTTCATCTTCTCCCACGGCGGCGGCATGCTGCCGTTCGTCGCCGAGCGCATCTCGCGGGCGCCGGTCATGGAGCCTGCGCTCGCCGCGAGCGTGCCCAACGGCGCGATGCATGAACTGAAGCGCCTGTACTACGAGATCGCCTCGGCGACCAGCCCGATGGCGCTCGCGTCGCTGCTGCAACTGGTGGCGACGACGCAGGTGTTGTTCGGTACCGACTATCCGTTCCGCCGAGCCGCGCCGACGCTGGAGCAGTTGGCGAGCTATGCGCTGACCGTTGCCGACCGGGCGGCGATCGAGCGCAACAACGCGCTCGGACTTTTCCCCCGGTTCGGCCGCGGTTAGCCCTTCGATGCGGCGCCTTCGGCTCTCGGAACCGGCACGTGGACGCACGGCAACGGCGATTGCACCAGGATGCACACCATGTTGTCCTGCGCGTGCGTGTTGCGTATGGCGTGGGGAACGTCTTTGGGCACCAGCACCAGTTCGCCCTGCGATACCGCAAAGGTTTCCGTTCCGCATTCGCATTCGCCGCTCCCGGCCACGAAAAACAGGATTTCGTCGCTCTCGGGATGGCGGTGAAGCGGGTTCTCCTGGCCCGGCGCAATGCAGTACATGTTGAAGTGCATGTCCGATGTCTCGAACAGACGCTTGCGCAGGAAGGAATCTTCCCTGAACTCGACCGCGTCATCGAGTTTGAAGTGGCGCCTGGCGTCGCTACCGAATGGAATCAGTGCCATTTCCGGTCTCCTTCACGGTGAATGCGAACAGCGCGGTCCCCGCCGCCAGCAGCACGGCCAACGGAAGAAACGCCGCGAAATAGTTTCCGGAAGATGCTGCCAACAGCAATCCGGCGACGATCGGGCCGGCCGCGTGGCCGATGTCGAAATAAGTGCCGAACACGCCCATCGCCGCGCCGTAATGGCGCCTTTCGCACATGTCTGCGACCATCGCGGCGGCGCTGCTGGTAACCAGGGCCTCGCCCAGCCCGAACGCCAGCGCGAGCGCGATCAACGGCGCGAAAGAGTCGCTCGTAGGGATGGTGACGAATGCCCCGGCGCACAGCGCCATTCCGGCTACGATCAAAGGCTTGCGCCCGGCTCGATCGGCGATCCGGCCCATCAGCGGTTTGGCGGCAAGCGTGGCCACGATCTGTACCGCCCACAGCGCGCCCGCCTGGAACGCATTGAGTCCGACCACCGAGACCGCATAGACCGGGAGGAACGCCTCGAGCGCGCCCAGCGCCATGTTTTGCAGCCCTTCCATCGAGCTGGTTACGATGACTCGGTAGTCCGAGGCGATCGTGCGCACGCCCTCGGCGAACCGCCTGGCGATCGCGCGCAACGAGCGCCGCGCTTCGGGCGCCAAATCGCCCGGCGCAAGTGCGCCCAGGCGTGTCGACGCCAGCGCCAGGGCCAGAACACCGAACCCGCCGACAACGGCATAGATGGTATGGAAATCGGCGATTGCGGCTGCGCCGCCTTCGGGAAGCCGCCACAACAGGTACCCGCCCAGCAGCGCGCCGCACAAGGTGCCGGCGATGTTGAGCGAGCTGAACCAGGACATCAGCTCGCCCTTGCGCGCGCCGGCGATGTCGGCGACTGCGGCCATGGCGACCGGCCCGTAGATCGCGGTCGCGAACCCATGGACGAAACGCACCACAAGCAGGCCCCCGGTACCGCTTACGAGCAGATAGGCGAACGGCACCAACGCGAACACGGCCAGGCCCGCGATCAGCATGACGCGGCGTCCGACGAGGTCGCTCAACGCGCCCGATGGAAGCTTGAAGATGATCCCGGTGACGGTGCTGATGCCGACGATCAGCCCGATCATTTCCGGTGCTGCGCCGAGCGCGACCGCGAATAGCGCCAGCACCGGAGTCCGTGCCATGGCGTAACTCAGGCGTGCGCACACGCCGACCGCGCACATGACGGCGAAATCCGTGTGCGCCGGCGGTCTCGAACGTGCAGTCATTGCCGCTCACGACGTGCGAATCCGCCGCCTGGCACGCTCTCCGGGGTGTGCTGCGATACGCTGCCCATGGCCGACGTCTCCACTTCAGCGTGAAGCATCGGCAGTGCTTGGGCTCGCGCCTTGGAAATGCCGGGAGACTGCCTCGATCCCGACCCGCGGAGTCTACGCCGTTGCGGCGGCGCGAGGCAAGCGGGGGGGTGGGGGTGTGTGACTGCGGTGAGAAACTGCCGCGGTTGCGTCTGCGGACGGACGCGTCTATGCTGAGGCCGATCGATCCTGCCAAGAAAAAGGAGAACCTATGTCCAAGAAGCTGGGAATCGGCGATCCGTTCCCGAAACTTACGATTCCCCTCGTCGCGGGCGGAACCATGGAACTGCCGGACGGGATAGGCCCGAAGTACGGAGTCATCCTGTTCTATCGCGGTCACTGGTGACCCTACTGCCGCCGGCAGTTGGCCGGCTTCGAGAAGTTGAAGCGCGAGCTGGAAGCGCTCGGCGCCGGCATTTTTGCCGCCAGCGTGGACTCCGCGGACAAGGCCGGCGAGGTCGCAGCGGCATTGTCGTTCCCGGTCGGATTTGGCGTGACCCGCGAGGTCGCCGAGAAGCTCGATTCCTGGTGGGAGGAACGGCGAAGCATCATTCAGCCCTCCGAGTTCCTTGTCGATTCAGCCGGAAAGATCATCGCATCGAGCTACAGCGACGGCCCGATCGGACGCATCGACGCCGCGGATGTGATCAAGGTGATCGAATTCCGCGAGGCGCAGTTGCGCAAGTAGCGCCGGCGCGCGGCGCGCCATTCTCGTGACCCTCGGCCGGACGCGCGCCGGACCGCTCCGGCCCGCAGCGATGTCCGCCATCGTCCGCTCGCCGGTCCGGATCGACAGCGGATGCGTGCCCGGCCGCGCGATGGAACAATTGCGCGCGTTACGCGGTGGCTCATAGACCCCCGAAACCACGATGCGCGAAACGATTTTCCTCTTTTCGATCACGAGCTTCATCGCCGGCATTTCGCTGCGGGTGGTCGAGCCGATGCTGCCCCACCTTGCGACCGAGTTCGGCGTCAGCGTTTCCGTCGCCTCGAGCGTGATCGCCGCCTATGCGCTGACCTATGCGTGCTCGCCGTTCATTCACGGCCCGCTCGGCGACCGCTTCGGAAGCACGCGCGTCGTGGCTATCTCCTCGATCGTCGCCGCGCTCGCCTCGTTCGGCTGCGCGCTGGCGTGGGATGTGCCCTCATTGGCGGTCATGCGCTTGTTGTCGGGATTCACCGCATCGGCGCCGTTCATGCTGGGACTGGCCTATATCGGCAACCGCGTCCCGATGGCGGAGCGCCAGCCCGTCGTCGCGCGCTTCGTCATCGGAACGATCTGCGGGCAGTCGCTGGGGCCCGTCGTCGGCGGCGTGGTGACCGACTTGATCGGCTGGAAGGGAACGTTCGTGCTGGTGGGATCGCTGTTCATGGTGGTCGCGGTGCTGATGTGGGTGCGAACCCGTTCGCAATGGGAGGAAGAACGCGCGCGCAGCCCGGCCGGCAATGTGCTGGCGCTTTACGCGCAGGTCAGCCAGCTCAGGCGCGTCCGCTATGTGCTGGCGTCCACGTTCGTCGAGACGTTCCTGTTCTGGAGCATGTTCTCGTTCCTCGGCGCCTTCCTGAGCCAGCGCTTCGGCATGCGGCTGTCGCTGATCGGCGTGGTCATGGCGAGCTACGGTGCGGGCGCGGTGCTCTATACGCTCGTGGTGCGCCAGCTTCTCGCGGCGATGGGGCAGCGGCGAATGGTTCTCTGGGGAGGCGTGCTGTGTTTCGCCAGCTACGCGGGCATCACGCTGACTCCGCTCTGGGCCGCGGTGATTCCGTGCGTGGTCGCCGTGGGCTTCAGCTTCTACCTGGTGCACAACACGATGCAGACCAAGGCGACCGAGATGGCGCCTCAGGCGCGCGGCATCGGCCTGTCGATGTTCTCCGGCGCCTGGGCGCTCGGGCAGGCGCTCGGCGTCGCGGTCATGGGAGTCTGCGTGAGCCTGTTCGGCCTGCCGGCGTCGCTGATCGCATTCGCCGCCGGATTTCTCGCGCTCGCGCTGTGGCTGCGGTCGAATCTCGACAGGCTCTGACAGCGTTCCGGCCGCAGGCGGCCTCGAATGCGGATCGCCGCGACCGCGCCGTTCAGGCCTTGCGCAGCGCCCACTCGCCGTTGGACAGGCGCTCGATCGCACCCTGCTCGCGCAGCAAGTCGAGTTCCAGGGTCACCTCGCGTCCGTCGCGGCTGCCGAGCGAGCGCATGATCTCGACGAAGTATTTCGGCCCGGCAGCGAGAACGTCCCGGGCGGTCTTGTGGGTCGCGGCGCCCGCGAGTTTCGGCGCGAACGAGAGGCGATCGACGATGCGTTCGGTGGCACCGAAAGGAGCGGTCATGTCGAAGCCGCCCTTGGTCATCTTGCCGTTCTCGTCGATGACCGGGTCCATCGTCAGTGCAAAATGGCCAGCCTCGGTCACCAGGTCGCGGTCCAGGCGAAAGCGCGTGCACAGCGCCCACTCGAAATCCTCCTCGGACCAGATGTCCACGTCGTCGTCCGCCACGAACACCAGCCGCAGCAGCGGCAGCTTGAACAGCGCCGCGATCGCCGCGCGCGCCTGTCCCGCGGCGCTCTGGCGGATCGCCACGCGCACGTGGTGCAGGCCGGTCGCGCTCGGCATGGCCCGTACGGCGGTCACTTCGATGCCTTCGGCCCTGAGCGTCCGCAGGGTGGCAGCCTCGGTCTGCAGGCACGCGGCCTGGGCCGCATCGTTGCGCGCGACGCGGCGGCCGCCGTGCAACACCGTGTGGTAGATGGGGTCGCGGCGCATGGTCACCGCGGTTGCATGGAACACCGGGTCGATGTGCATCGGGCCGTAATAGCCGTAGAGTTCGCCGTAGGGCCCCTCCATCTCCGAGTATCCCAGTTCGTCGAGATAGCCTTCGATCACGATCTCCGCGTCGGCCGGCACCGGAATGCCGTTCGAGACGCCCTTGACCATCGGCAGCGGGGCACCGCGCAGCGCGCCGATGCATGCGAATTCGTTCATCGGCACCTTCATCGATGCCGAGACGAAGTCGGTCGGGTGCGAGCCGATCACGAATGACAGCGGCAGGCGCTGCTTGCGCTCGATGCATTCCAGATAGATGCGCTTCAGGTCGGACATCTGCGTGATATTGGTGCGCAGCTCGCGCCGGCCGCGCAGCATCAGGCGGCGGCAGCCGACGTTGGGCTTGCCCGTTTTCGGATCGATCGTGAAATCCATCGCCGCGGAGATGTAAGGTGCACCGTCGAACTCGTGCTGCAGGTGAAACGGCAGGCGGGCGAGGTCGATGTCCGCGCCGGTCAGCACCACCTGGTGCACCGGCGCATCCGAAGACGACACCGCGACCGGTTCGTGCGGGGACTGCACGCGCCGGATGAACTCGGACAACAGTCCCTTTTCGTCGGTGCCGAACGCGGCAGCGAGGCGCCGCCTGCTGCCGAGCACGCCGCCGATCATTTCGTATTTCTCGGGTCCCGCCTGCTTGAACAGCACGGCCTTCGCGTTGGATTCGATCGCGCCGGTGACCTCCGGCAGCGCAATCGGCTCGGCGCGCACGTCGACCTCGCCCATCGCCGCCAGGCGATCCACGAAACGGCGCAGCCGGAATTGCTCCGGATCGACGGCTTTCATGTCCATTCGCAGTCTCCTTTGATCCTCATCGCGCCCGTGCCTGCCGGATCGTTCTCCACACCCGGTCGGGTGTCGCCGGCATCTCGATGTGCTCGATGCCCAGCCCAGACAGCGCGTCGACGATCGCGTTGGTGACGACGGCAAGCGCCGGCGTGGTGCCGCCTTCGCCCCCGGCGCGCACGCCGAGCGGATTGCTGGGCGAGGGAATCTCCATCAGTTCGGTCACGAACGACGGGAACTGGTCCGCGCGCGAGAGCGGGTAGTCGAGCAGCGACCCGGCGAGCAGTTGCCCGCTTTCGGGGTCGTAATGGCAGTGCTCGCCGAGGATCTGTCCCGCGCCCTGGACCATCGCGCCGTGCGTCTGGCCATCGAGGATGAGCGGGTTGATCGCCCGCCCCACGTCGTCGACCGCCGTGTAGCGGACGATCTGCACCACACCGGTCTCCGGGTCGATCTCGACCTCGCAGATCTGCGTGCCGTACGGAAACCCGCCGACTTTGAACAGTTCCTCGTGCTGCGCGCCGAGTGGTCCCTGCAGCGCCTCCGGCATGTCGGGACTCGAAACCGCTGCGACCGCCACTTCGAACAGGCCGATCGATCGGTCGGTGCCCTTGACGGCAAAGCGTCCGTTCGCGAACTCGATGTCCGCTGCAGCCGCTTCCAACAGATGCGCGGCGACGCTGCGCCCCCGTTCGATGACGGCCTGGCTCGCCTTGCCCATCACGAAGCCGGCCATGCGCATCGACCGGCCCGAATGCGATCCACCGCCGACGGGGACACGGTCGGTGTCGCCCTGGACCAGGCGCACGCGCTCGAACGGGACGCCCATCCAGTCGCTCACGCATTGGGTGAAGCTGGTCTCGTGGCCCTGGCCGCTGGAGAGCGTGCCGACCACGACCTCGATTTCTCCTTCGTCGCGCGATTCGGGGCGGACGGTGATCTGGCTCCATTCGCGCGGAAATCCCATCGTGATCTCGATGTAGTTGGCGGCCCCGATGCCGCGCAGCATCCCGCGCCGCCGGGATTGCTCGCGCCGCGCGGGGAATCCCGCCCAGTCGGAGATCGAGAGCGCAATGTCCATCGAGCGCACGTAGTCGCCGCCGTCGTAGGTGACGCCGGCGGCGTTGCGGTAGGGTTGTTCGTGCTGCGTCACGAGATTGCGTCGCCGCAGTTCGTTGGCGTCGATGCCGGTGCGGCGTGCGGCCAGTTCGATCAGCCGTTCCAGGATGTAGATCGCCTCGGGCCGTCCTGCGCTGCGATACGGTATGGTTGCCGGCGTGTTGCTGAGCACGCCGCGCGCGCGCACGTACGCGACCGGGATGCGGTACTGCCCGGTCATCATGGTCACGCCCTTGCGCAGCGGGATGATGGAAGCCACGTGCGCGCCGAGATTCGACAGGTTCGACAGCCGCAGCGCGAGGAACCGTCCCTCGGCGTCGAGCGCGAGTTCCGCGTCGACCGCAAGATCACGCCCCTGGTAGTCCGAGACGAAGCCCTCGCTGCGCTCGCAGGTCCACTTGACCGGTCGGCCGAGCTTGCGCGACGCCCAGCACAGCAGCGGAAACTCCGGGTAGAGCGAATTCTTCGTGCCGAAGTTGCCGCCGATGTCCCACGCGACGACACGCACCTTGTCCGGTGTTACGCCGAGAATGCCTGCGATCTCCATCTTCTGGCGGTTGGTGCCACCGCTGCCCGCGTACAGCGTGTAGCGCCCGCTGGCCGCATCGTAGACGCCGACCGCCGTACGCGGCTCCATGGGCACGCCGGTGACGCGCGAGATCCAGGTTTCGAAGCGCACCACATGCGCAGCCTTCTCGAAGGCGGCATCGGTGCCTGCCTTGTCGCCGTGCTCCGAATCCAGGCAGATGTTCGATGCGGCGTGCTCCCACAACCGTGGAGCGTCGGGTTTCGCGGCCCGCCTCGTGTCGGTGACCGCAGGCAGCGTTGCATAATCGACCGCGACCAGTTCGGCGCCGTCCTTCGCGATCATCGCCGACTCCGCGACCAGCATCGCGACCGACTGTCCCGCGAAGCGCGCTCGGTCGCGCGCGAGCAGGTGGTAGGGCGAGTCGTACATCGGCGACCCGTCGATGTTCTCGAGCACCACGTCGGGCATCGTTCGCTGGACCTCGACGGGTCCCATGAAGGTGTAGTCCGGGGCGATCGGCTTCACGCCGTCGGCTTCGAGGTCGGCAAAGGTGTACACCGCGAGCACGCCCGGCAGTGCGAGCGCTGCGCCCGCATCGATGGACAGGATCTCGGCGTGGGCGTGCGGCGAGCGCACGATCGCGGCGTAAGCCTGCTGCGGCAGGCTGACGTCGTCGCTGTAACGGCCTCGTCCGGTCAGCAGGCGCAGGTCCTCCTTGCGCGTCATCGGCTTTCCGATCAGCGCGCCGGGATCGTTCGGTTTCGTGTTCAAGGTCTGATTCTCGAATGACAGCGTGATGCGTGTAACGGATTCGGACAATGCGAGCTGGTACACAACGCCCGGTTTGCCTGCCGCGCCCGACCGAAATCGCGCCTGACGATGCAAGCTCGCATGTGCCGCCAATTTACCACTAACGCGCTTGGATCACTTCCGCTCGGGCGCACACGGCGCAGCGGATTCGCATTGCCTTGGCTGCTGATCGACCTGCCTACGATGCACGCTCTCCCGGTTGCCGCGCCAAACCGCATGGTCGATCGCCACTGATGCTTCGCGTAACTAAACCGGTTGTTTCGCCAGAAGGCATTCGAACAGGGGCGAAGTTGCAAACAGCGGATTGTGCAAGCTAGTCAGCGAGTTCAACTGCTCTGGCCTCGAGCAGATCAATCAGCGCGCGCTCAACATAACTTCCACCCACGCCAATGCGCTGATCTGCTGATACCAACTTCAATGCTTCGGCGGCGCCAGCGTACTGCCCCCTGGCAAACTGACTGACAGCATCAACCAGCCTGAGTGAGAGTCGCGTCTGGTCGCTGGATTCCCTGGCCACGATAGCCGCGCTGCTCTGCTCAAGCGCGGCGATGTCGCCGGCCGATGCCTGAATACCGGCAAGATGCAGCGCGATAAACGGGTGCGAAAGCATAGAACTGAAGCGCTCCGACAACGCAGAAACCGCAGCCGAGACCGGACGCGGAGTTACTGTGCGCAGATATTCACGCAACAGAAAACCGCCACAATCGGCCAGAGTCAGTACCGGACCACATCGAGTGGTCTCGGGTGCACAGTAACGCGCATAGCGCTGCCATGCCTGATCGGTCAACCCCAGCTGCCATTCCGCCAATGCCAGGTGCCACTGCACATGACCATACATAGCGCCGCCCTCGGCCGACCGGCGGTGTTCGTCTAGCCAGTTACCCAGAAGATCCAGCGACTCCTCGGGCTTACACTGATCGTGCAGCACATGGGCATAACTATGGATAGCGTAGAGAGCCTGTGGTCGCTGCTGCAGTGCTCGCTCGATAAGCACACGACCACGGTTCCGATCACCGGCCTCACTGGCTGCAAACCCCAGGCGTGCGAGACAGGCCCAATCATCATGCAAACTGGGATCGACCGATTCCATGATATTCAGAACGCGTTCGAGCTTGCGCGCACCTCCATAAAAGATCAGATATCCACAAAGTTGCGAGATAACCAGCAGGTCACAGGGATTGGCAGCGATGTAGGCCTCGGTAGCTGCAAGGTTGGTGTAGGGGTCTGCAAGCAGTGCAAAGAGCGCGGAGATATGCGCACGCTCCCAGGGCAGCGCAACTTCTGCCGCCAGTAGTGCACGCTCTTTGAAAAGGTCGGCGTCCGCCGACTTAGCGTCGTTGGCAAGCATATAGCGCGCAGCCAGGGCCATGGCGAAATTGCCGTCGAGCGCCAAAGCGTGATCGAGGGTTTCCGCGGCGCCTGTCTCGGAACCAAGGACGCGATCAACAGCCCGCTGATACTGTTCTGCAGCTTCCGGACTGTCAGTAGTGAGAGGTTTGCCGGTACGCGCGTCAATCATATTGGCTCCTTGCGTTGCAAATCCCTGAGGCGCCGAAACGCTCCGAGGAGTTCGCAGTCTAGTCCAACCCAAGGCGTGACGAACAAGAGCTCCGGCAAGACTGGTCATGTCGTTGCCGCAATCCACTGGCGACGCTTTGGGTGGACGTTTGTGAGCGCAGCAAACCTGCCGACAAGCAAGTTACAGACGTCAGTGCCGGATAAAGGGCTAAAACCAAGAATGCAATGCATGTCGGTACTCCGGTCTGCGGAGCGCGGAGCGAGCAATATGCACGCGGGCCGCGACCCGAGCGCTAGAATAGGATGAATGGGCGAACGAGGGAGATGGCCATGCGCGATGCCTGCCTGATCATGGTCGACATTCAGAACGATTTCATGCCCGGCGGCGCGCTCGCTGTGCCGCGAGGCGACGAGATCGTGCCGCTGGTGAACCGTGTCGCGCCGCAGTTCCACTGGATCGTGGCGGCGCAGGACTGGCATCCCCCGGGCCACGCATCGTTCGCCTCCGCGCACCCCGGCAAGAAGCCTTTCGAGACGGTGCGGCTGTCCTATGGTGACCAAGTGCTGTGGCCCGACCACTGCGTGCAGGGAAGCGAGGGCGCGGCGTTTCACCACGACCTGTCGCTCGCCCCCGCGCAGCTCGTCGTGCGCAAGGGCTATCGGCGGGGGGTCGACAGTTACTCGGTCTTCGTCGAAGCCGACCGCAAGACCTCGACCGGCCTTGTCGGCTGGCTGCGCGAGGTCGGCATCCGCCGGCTGTGGTTCGCCGGGCTGGCGACCGACTTCTGCGTGCTGTGGTCGGCGCTCGATGCGCGCGCCACGGGTTTCGAGGCGACCGTGATCGAGGATGCCTGCCGCGCCATCGATCTGAATGGCTCGCTCGATGCGGCGTGGAAGGAGATGAACGCCGCAGGCGTCAAGCGCACACACGCGGACAGCGTCCGCGTTTAGGGCCGCATGGCGCGGCCAGCGCCGGGCGGTCGAATCTCGTTCCGCCTCCGCCGAAAGGGGCGGGCAGCGGTCGGAGCAACAACCCCATCAAGGCGGTGAAGATCAGGACATTGAAGATGCCGAAATGGCCGCGCGCGTACTTTCGCCCGTCTACGAAATCGCCGAGGATGCTCTTGCCCGAACCGCGCGGAACTTCCGGTTCCACGGTGCGCGCCAAGAGCAGCATCAGCAGGAACCAAAAGATGCGTGACCGCTACGTAGTCGAAAGCGGCCTGGCGCCCCGCTTTGAAATCTAAAGGGTGATAACGACCCAACTCGGACAGACGCCTACCGTAGCCGGATAGTCGCTACTATCTGCGTGGGACTCGGTTTAATCGGACGGATTTCGGTCAAACATGGCGGCGAGCAGAACGCTTTCCCTCGACGAGGTGAATGAGACCAATCGGCCTGTCGCGGGACCGGTCGGCGAACTGCCCGACACGGTCGATGCCGCCATTATCGGCGCGGGGCCCGTCGGGCTGATGGCCGCGAACTTGCTGGGTGCGGAAGGCATATCCGCCCTCATCATCGAGCAGAACGCGCTCACGTCCGACCAACCGAAGGCCGTCATTGTCGACGACGAGCACATGCGGCTGATCGACCGCATGGGTCTGATGGAGGCAGCACGCGCCCATCTCACCGCGACCTATTTCGGTATCCACTTCTATTTCCGCTTGGTTTCGAGCTTGTGAAAGCTGAGGGATTTCTAACGCCAAATGGCTTCGGCAATCGCAATTCCGTTTCGCAGCCCATGCTCGAAAAGCTGTTGCTTGAAGGTGCGCATCGTTATCCCACGGTTTGCGTGCGTTTCCGATGCCCGCTGATCGGACTGTCGCAACGGACCGATTGCGTCGAATTGGAACTCCGCAACCACGATGGCTCCGAAAAGACGCTGCGCGCCAAATTCGTGTTGGCGTGCGACGGCGCGAACAGTTCCGTGCGCAAGCTGCTCGGGATTGCAGCCGAGGGCAAGCGCATCGACGAGCCGCACCTCGTTGTCGATTTCGCTGAATTTCCGGACCAGTCACCGTTTTCGCGGTTCTTCTGCCACCCGACGCGGCCGTTCAATTCGATTCTGGTGCCTTATGGCGGCCGCCGCATCGAGTTCATGCTCAATCCTGGCGAGGACAAGGAGCAGATCAAGTCGCCGGAGACGATCAAGGCCTTGGTAACGCGCCACACACCATACAAGAACTACGACCTGAAAATCGTCCGGGCGGCGGTCTACGGATTCTCCGCGCGAATTGCTGAGCGCATGCAGGTGGGGCGGATCTTCCTGCTTGGCGACGCTGCGCACGTCGTGCCGCCCTTCGGTGCGCAAGGCCTCAATAGCGGTGCGCGGGATTCTGCGAACATTGCCTGGAAGATCGCTGCCGCGTTGCGCGGACAAATGGGCCTGAAAGCTCTGGAAAGCTACGATGAAGAGCGGCGCAGCAACGTGAAGGAAACCGTCGATTATTCGGTCCGTATCGGAAGACTGGCGAATATTCGCTTCTGGCCAGCGGCACTCTTGCGTGATGCGTTTTTTGCCGCCGCCAACCTGTTCCCCTCGGTCCGGCGATATTTTCGCGAGATGCGTTACATGCCCAGGCCTCGGCTGAAAGCGGGCCTCATAGTCGCTCATGAACAAGATGATGCGTCGCCCGTCGGACGCATATTTCCGCGGCCGGTTCTGGTATATGACGGTGCGGAAAGTGCTTCATTCGACGCACTTGTTGGAAACCGTTTCGCGCTCGTCGGTGTCAACGTAAGTCCAGACGCCATCGTTGAGGCAGCGCGTCATCCACTATGGCACAAGCTGCGGCCAACCTTGATCAGCCTGTCAAGCGAACCTCGATATGTCGGCTCGACTGAAGGGGTCCATATTTGTCATTTCGCCGACGCTGCGACGAAAACCGCATTGGCCAAGTATGCTGCTCAGATCGCCATCATCCGACCGGACCGCTACGTAGCGGGGATCGCCCGGTCCGATGGTTTCGACGCGATCAGTAATGCGTTCGATGCGCTTCTCAAGTAGCCGGCCTTCAATAATGCTTGCACCAGTGTATTAGCGTGTTCTTCAGGGGTGCGGCCCTGCGGCCTCTGCCGGCGTGGATTGACGGCGAAAGGTAACCTAAGCAGTCCGTGCATTCAGCTCTGCACACCCGATCGGAGGTTTTGCTTTTCGGGATCACTATGCCAAAGTTCCGCAGGTCGGTATCGCGCCGGTTCGTCGGTGCTCAAACCGTCCTTCCTTAAGTTGCCAAGGCAACTGTTGCAATTACAACTATCGCCTCCTATACTGCGTACTGCCGGGGCGCAAGCGCAAAGATTTGCCCGGTCTCGATCTAGAGCAGTCGGTGACGCGTCACTTCTGGAGGAGAACCGATGCTACAGGGCTTTACCCCGATACCCGCCGAATTCGCTGCCCGTTATCGTGCCAAGGGCTACTGGCTCGACCGCCCCATGGGGGAATACTTCCACGACATATTCGGCACATGGGGAGACAGAATTGCGGTCGTAGCCGGTACGGAGCGCATCACGTACAAGGACCTGAGCGACCGCATCGACCACGTCGCCTGTCACCTGCTCGACATGGGAATCGCCCCGCTCGACAGGTTCGTCGTGCAACTGCCGAACAGGATTGAATTCATCTACCTTTATTTCGCGTTGCTTCGGGTCGGCGCCATACCCCTTCTTGCGCTGCCTCCCCATCGCACCTACGAAATCGGACACTTCATCAGGTTCACTCAGGCCGTTGGCTACGCGGCCGCCGCGCGCGAAGGCGACTTCAGCTTCCTCGACATGGCGCTGGAAATTCAGAAGCAGGTTCCGTCGCTGCGCCACCTTTTCATGCTTGGGGAAGACCTGCCCGGAGCCTGCCATCGCATCGGGGAGTTGATGAGAACGGCTCCTGTGACGCCTCGATCGCGACTCGCGTCGCTGGCACTCAATCCCGACGAGCCTGCAGTGTTTCAGCTCTCAGGAGGAACCACCGGTATTCCGAAGATAATCCCGCGTACTCACAACGACTACACATTCAATTCCGTGGGCTGCTCGGCGGCCAACGACATGCGCGAGGGGGATTGCCTTCTCGTGTGCCTGCCGATTGGCCATAACTTCCCGCTAGCTTCCCCGGGATTGCAGGGGATGTTCATCCGTGGCGGATGTGTCGTGCTCGCCGATTCCCCGCGCGCGTCAAGCGTATTTCCTCTCATTCAACAAGAACGTGTAACGCACCTGGAACTCGTGCCCGCGGTCCTGATACGGCTGCTACACGATTCCAATCTGGCCAATTACGATCTTTCCTCGGTCCGTATCATCAATACCGGTGGCCAACGGCTTCAGCCGGAGACATCTGCGCTCGCCGAAAAGCTCATTCCGTCATGCAAAGTGCAAGAAGTGTTTGGAATGGCCGAGGGGCTGGTCACGTTCAATCGCCTGTCCGACCCTCCGGAGGTGCGTTACGAAACGGTGGGTCCGCCCTGGTGCGAGGACGACGAAATCCGGATCCTGGATGATGAAGGCCGCGAGGTTCCGCCGGGCGTCGTCGGCGAACTCGCGTGCCGCGGTCCCTATACGCTGCGCGGCTACTTCAACGCGCCCGAGGTCAACGCGCGCGCATTCACGGCCGAAGGCTTCTACCTGACAGGCGATTTGATGCGCAGCCATCCTTCCGGCGGATACGTGGTCGAGGGGCGAAAGAAAGATTTGATCAACCGGGGCGGCGAGAAGATCAGCGCCGAAGAGGTGGAGAACATGCTCCTTGGTCATCCGGACGTACGGAACGTCGCGTGCATCCCGATGCCCGATCCGGTACTGGGTGAACGGACTTGCGCATACGTAATTCCCCGACCAGGGACACATCCGACGCTCGAGCAACTCACCAGTTACCTCGCGGGCCTCGGCCTCGCCAAATTCAAACTCCCCGAACGCCTCGAAGTCGTATCGGAATTTCCGCTGTCGCCGTTCGGAAAGGTATCGAAGAAGGATCTCGTTGACGCGATCACGCGACTCGTTACGAAGGAACGAGAAGCCATTGGCAAGAAAGGCTGACGCGGCAGGGACCGGACGTTATTCGTATCACCCGCGTGGCGCGCGTTATACAGAAGGAGTGATCAGATGAAGCTGGACATGGGAGTGATGTTGCATACGGGCGACATGCCCTACGACGACATTATTCGTTTTGCACAGGAGGCCGAAGCGCTTGGATATCACGGCTTCTGGCTCACCGAGGAGTCCGGCAAGGAGGCCTTCTCACTCCTTGGCGTACTCGCGCGCGAAACCAGGCGCATCAATTTGTGCACCGGAATCGTCAATTTCTACTCGCGATCCCCGACCACCCTCGCTATGGCTGCACGGTCCATCCACGATCTTTCCCATGGCCGGTTCGGCCCCTTCGGTGTAGGTACCGGCGGAGTTGGCTTCATGGAACGCGGCCACGGGATCGTGATTGAGCGGCCCGTGGGGCGCGCACGGGAGACGGTCGAAATAGTTCGTGGGCTGCTGAGCCAGAGGCGATTTTCGTATCCGGATGGCAAGTGGTTCCGCCCCCAGGACTTCCATCTTCGCGAAGGCCCGATCGACAAGACGATTCCTATCTGGCTCGCGGCGCTCGGGCCGCAGATGGCCGAAATGTCGGGCAAAGTAGCCGACGGCATGATCGCAAACTGGCTCGTGCCCGAGTCGCTCGCCATCTATCGCTCACAGGTCAGGAAGGGCACCGAGCAAGCAAACCGCGCGCTCTCCGAGGTCACCATCGCGGCACTGACCCAGGTGACTATCGACTACAAGGACGCAGAGGCCTTGATGGCACAAAAGCGCGGCCTCGCCTTCTATTGCGCCTCCAAACATTACCATCCCATCGCCGACGCGGCAGGGTTCGGGGACGTGGCTCGCAAAATCTATGACATCTGGCAGAAGGGCGATTTCAAGAAGGCCGCCGCCAATATTCCCGATGACTTCATGAAGAAGTTCAGCATCACGGGTGACGAAGAGACGGCCCGGAACTATCTGAAGTGGATGAAGGCCGAAGCCTGCTATCCGATCATCTATCCGCTTCCGAGGCATAAGAACATCGTCGAAGACCACTTCGTTGCGATGCGCAACATGGCAAAAGCCGCCAAGTGGTAATCAGGAAGTTCGTGGGCGGACAGAACTGTTCCGGATCAATCGAAGGCTAGGGAGCACTGATCCTGATTGCGCGGGTACCGTGGCGCCGCTTTTCGGTCTTGTGGCGCAATCGCTTGTTCTGGGTGGCGGCAACGGTATTTTCCTGCCTGCCCTTGAGTGCATCGTGATACGAGGCAATGTTCCGATAAATCTCGATGAGGACGTCCTTGACCATGTTGATCTTGTCGGACGGTATCGTTCCTGCGGCAAGAGCCTCGTACCGGACCGCAATGGGAAGTATGCGCTTTGTCAGTGCGCGACCCTCCTTCGTCAGGGCCACGCCTACTTCACGGCCATTGGTCGGCGAGCGCGTGCGTACGATCAGCCCCTTGGCTTCGATGGATCGGAGGAGTCTGGACAGCGTCGCGGGTTCAATCGTGGTTCGCTCCGATATATCGCTCTGGCGCTGGAAATCAGCGTGCCAAAGTTGTGCGAGGACACGCCACATGGGCAAGCTTATCCCGAATCGCCGGATTTCATCGGTAAAGGCGAGCGCGACTCGGACGCCGGCGCGATTCAGCAGGTAGGGAAGGTACCGAGAAAGGTCAAAACGGGTGGCGCTCATCGCGGCTCTCGGATTGAGGCGTGAATCGGGGCTGCGACGAATTATATCAGTCTGCCTTTCGGACTTCGATCCGACTAATGCAATGTGCTGGCAACGCATTGGATGTAACTAGAAGCGTTTCTTCGGTACGAATCGGGAACTAGCTTCTTGAATACCTGTGAGGAAAACCATGCGGATAGTTGACGTGCACTGCCATCCAGGCACCGAGCGCTGGCATGAAACCATGCGGCCCTATATGCAGGCGCTGAGCGAGTACTGGGCCCATCAATGGCCGGCCAAGACCGAGGAAGAGATGGTTGCAGACTTCACTCGCAACAAAGTCGAACCCGTAATCGTGGCCCTCGATTTTGAACATCAGATCAACACCGTACCAACGGACAACGAGTACGTAGCCGCGTTGCGGGACAAGTACGACTGCATCCTTCAGGCGTGGGGTACGGTGGACCCCTACCGGGGGCGAACAGCGATCGAGCAGGCCGAGTACGCCGTCAAGAAATTGACGGTACTTGGATTTCACTTTCATCCGATAGGAGGCGGCTATAGCGTGGACGATCGCGCGTTCTACCCACTGTGGGACGCGATCCAGGACATGGGCGTCCCGATCTGTGTGGATATCGGGATGACCGGCGTAGGAGGAAGAATGCCCGGGGGTAACGGGTTAAAACTTCGCCACGCTCATCCGATGGCGGTGGACGAAATCGCCGCCGATTTTCCACGCCTCAAGATCGTCATGGCCCATCCGGGATATCCCTGGACCGACGAGGCGACGGCCGTGTGTCTCCATAAGGCAAACGTTTTCTGGGAAATGTCCGGTTGGGGGGTGAAATTCATACCGGATTCGATCAAGCGCGATATACGCGGCCGCCTGCAGGACAAGATGATGTTCGGCAGCGACTATCCGAGCCTGACCTATGAGCGACTCGTCAAGGAATGGATGGAAATGGGTTATTCGGACGAGATCCTGGAGAAATTCTTCCACGGAAATGCAGAAGCGCACTTGGGTCTTTAAGAACCTGTTGCAGGATGAACCACGTGTGCGTTGCCGCCAAAACGGGATGGAATACGGCTATCCGGAGTAGATATACGAAGAATGCATATGGAGATCACCGGGCGTCTGAATTGCCACTGACTATGAAAGCAGGTATGGTCCGAGATGCTGTTTAGCCCCGGGGTTGCGAAGACCGTCGGGAGCGGTATTTCCCGTGCCGGAGTTCGGCTATCAATATGACCTATGAGGAGGAATGGGAAATGAGGAAACAACGGCCTGCGACAGTGTGGGGATCGCTCGGAATATTGCTGGTGGCCCTGCTGTCATTCGCGAGCGCGGGACGCGCTCAGGTAGTCAGTTTCGCGACCCTCAAACCGGGGAGCCTCTACCATACGATGGGCACCGTGGTCGCCAAGGTGGTGACGCAGAAAACGGGGATGCGGATGCTCGTTCAGCCGCTCGGTAACGACCGGGCCACCATGACCGCACTCAGTCGAGGCCAGGCCGAGTTCGCCTGGGCGGACATCAACAGTGCCCTGATTGCGACGGGAGGAAAATTCATTTACGAAGGCCGCATGATCAAGGGCCTCCGGCTGGCCGCCAACGTTCAGGGTGTTCCGGTCGGGGTGTTCGTCCGCAAGAGTTCTGGTATCACGACGATGGAGCAACTCAAGGGCAAGCGTTTTCCCTCCGACTATCCAGCCTTCCCCAATGGGGTACCCCTGATGCAAGGGATCCTGGCCGCGGCCAACATGACCTATGACGATGTGGTCAAAGTGCCGGTGCAGAGCCTCATCCCCGGGGTGGACGACTTCATCGCCGGCAAGATCGACGTCGGCTTTTTCGCTGCGGGCGGGCCCAAGGTGGCCGAGGCCGACAGCGCCGTTGGCGGCGTGCGCTTTATCGGACTGCCCAACACGCCTGAGGCCGATGCAAGGGTGAAGAAAGTCCGGCCTGCCTATTACATCGACGTCGTGCAGCCGGCGCCGTTCCGGGCGGGGATCGACGGCCCGACCCCGCTGATGGTCTTCGACCAGGTGCTGTTAGCCGGCACGCATGTCTCGGACAAAATGGTCATCGAGGTGCTCGATACCATGGTCAAATACCGAGATGAGCTGATCAAGGGTTTCCGCCCGTTCGGAGCGTTCATCCCCAAGAAGATGGGCAAGCAGTACCCGGGTATCGAGCCCCATCCGGGCGCTGTCAAATTCCTGAAGGAAAAAGGGTTCTGGAAAGACATGTAAGCTGTTTCCAGGACGCGAACATTGACGGAAGATCCCGTTGAGCCCGGCGCGGGCCGGGTGGTGCAACTCGGGCCCGTGCTGACCGGCATCTCGAACACCTTGGCCGTGACCCTGACATTGGGCTCGCTGGCCTGGGCGGCTGATCTGTATCGGATGGCCGGGCTTGTGCTGTATAACGAGCAGCACATTGCGATCGCGCTGGCCATGGCCGTGCCGCTGCTGTACCTGACGGTTCCGGCCCGCAAAGGGCCGCGCACGCACGTGCCGTGGTACGACATCGCCGCCGCCGTGCTGGGCGCGGCAACATCGTGTTACCTCGCCATTCGCTACCCGACGCTGGTGGATACGATGATGGACCTGACCGTGGATGGCCTCCTGGTCTCCGGCATCATGATCGTTCTATGCCTGGAAGGGTTGCGGCGCACAGTAGGCAAGACGTTGGCGGTGGTGACGCTCCTGCTGTTCGGCTACGCGATGATCGGCCACAGCGTGCCGGGCGTTCTGCAAACCAAGGAGGTTTCGGCGGAAAGACTGATCATATACCTGGGACTGGATACAAGTTCCATGCTCGGCATCCCCATGTTGATCGTAGCCACGATCGTGATCGGGTTCGTCTTCTTCGGGCAGGCTTTGCAGAAATCGGGCGGGGGAGACTTCTTCAACGATCTGGCGCTGGCGCTGATGGGCCGTTATCGGGGCGGTTCGGCGAAGATCGCCATTGTGGCCTCCAGCCTGTTCGGGTCGATTTCGGGCGTCGTGGTCTCCAACATCATGGCCACCGGGACGATGACCATACCGATGATGAAGCGCTCGGGGTATTCGGCCGAGTCGGCTGCGGCGATCGAAGCGGTCGCGTCCACAGGCGGGCAGTTGATGCCGCCGGTGATGGGTGCGGCGGCCTTTTTCATGGCCGAACGGCTCCAGGTGCCTTATTCGAGTGTCGCGATTGCGGCTGCGGTACCAGCGGTCCTCTATTACCTGGCGCTGTTCATTCAGGCCGATCTGGAGGCCGCGCGGGACGGCATCAAGGCCGTAAGCACAACCGAGATTCCATCGGTGTGGAAGGTGCTGCGCGATGGCGGGATGCTGATCGCTCCCTTCGCGGTCATCATCGTGGGACTGTTCAATCTGAACCTGCAACCGGCGGTGGCCGCGTTGTATGGGTCGTTGACAGCCATCGGGGTCGGCCTGCTTCGCGGGTACGCGGGGAGACGCATGGCCTGGAAAGACATTGTCTCGGCGGTCATCGAAACGAGCAAGGGTGTGCTGGACATATTCATGATCGGCGCGGCAGCAGGTTTTATCATCGGCGCCATCGGCATAACCGGCCTTGGTTTTGGCCTGACGATCATGCTGGTGGAAATCGGCGCCAAGCACGTCTTCTTCCTGTTGCTGATCGCGGCGGCGCTTTGCATCGTGTTCGGCATGGGGCTGCCCACCATCGGCGTCTATCTGCTGCTGTCAGTGTTGGTGGCACCTTCGCTGGAAGAAGCCGGAATACAGCCGATGGCGGCCCACATGTTCATTCTCTACTTCGGGATGATGTCCATGATCACGCCGCCACTTGCCATCGCGGCGTTCTTCGCCGCGGCACTTGCGGGAGCCGATGCGGTCAAGACCGCCTTCACCGCCATGCGATTCGGCTGGACGGCCTACGTGGTGCCCTTCCTGTTCGTCGGCACCTCGACCCTCCTGTTGAAAGGCAGCGTGGGAATGATTCTTTTCAACGTCGCCACGGCCGCGCTGGGAATCTGGGTCGTGTCCATCGGGCTGACAAAATACCTCTATCGGCCGATCACAGGCTGGAAGCGATGGGGGTTCATCATCTTTGGCCTGCTGCTGCTGCTCCCCGTCAATCTCAGGCCGTGGGCGATCTGGGTCAACCTGACGGGACTTGCGGTCGCGGTGCTGCTGGTTGCCGTGGAATGGCGAACGAGCCGAGTCGCCGAGCCCACCGCGGCATGATCTCCCTGGAAGCGCGCACTGCGCGATCCTGATCAAAATCTGGAATTCGGCAGTACTTTCGCAGCCGGCGGCCTTATGCGTGAAACCTTTGCGTCGCCTGCGCCGTCGTGTCGGAACGACAGGAATCGCGGCAGTTCGCGACTATCGTCAGCCGCTCAAAGGGTTGCAGTGTCGCCGCAACCCGACAACAAGCGCCTTACGATGGCAGCGGTCGGTGGAAGACGCGGGAATCGGGCGGCCGCCGCCATCGCCGGGTACGTGCGCCGCACGCAAAAGCTCATTCCTGGACGCCTCCGGGCCGCAACAGCGCGTCGTGGCCCCTAACGTGCGGCCACGTTCCAGCTCGCGCCTCGATCGTCCGGGCTCGTCGCGGTTGAATTCGAATGAAGATCAAACCTGCCGCGGATCCGCGCCCGCGAAGGACAAACCACGCACGTAAGAATTGCGCGCCGGTCACCGCCTCGATCGGCCCTTGCCGACCTGGTCACCGATCACTCCACCGACCGCCGCGCCGCCAACGGTACCGATGGCACTGCCATTGGTCAGGATCGATCCGGCGACGCCGCCGATTGCGGCACCCGTGATCGTGTCGCGGTCGCGCGCCGACATGCCGGCGCAGCCGGTCAATCCCTGCAAGGCCACTGCCGCCACGACGCCGGTCGCACATCTCCTGATCGCTTTCATTTGACACCTCCGCATTTGCATCGATGGTTACATGCCCACCATGTGCAATGAGCGTGCCAATGCCGCATTCCTCTTGAATACCATGTACCTGCATCAAACACTCCGCCCACGGACGGCCTGAAGCGGTCGCCTCCGGACGACGCTGTCGTGGCGGGCAGGCCGCATCGAACGGGGTGCGGCAGTGCGGCCCCTTCGCAGCCGGTGCGATCACATCGCTGCGCCTGCTCCGCCGTTGCCTCGGTGCAATACGAAATTCGTCCCCTGGGGCGGATCCGCCGGGTAAGCGGCACCACTGAGCGGAAGGTCGAGCGCTGCACGTCTGACCTCGTTTCCCGCATCATCGCGATAGATCAATTCGTTGGATTCGAAATCGTATTCCGGATTGCCGGGCTGACTCCATTGGTCGAGGAAATGCATATAAAAGGGGACGTAAAGTCCTTCGCGCGGACTGCTTGGCCGCAGCGCAAACACGAATTCGGGCTGATGCTTCACTTCGAATCCGGCGTGGAAATGCTGGACCCAGACATGATCCCCGAGAACAATCACCTTCCAGAACGGTTCGTGCTCATAGAACTTCAGAGTGATGTTCCGGCCGGCCTTGCGCAGTTCCGCGAGACAGGCGATGCTGGCTTCGATTTCTTTGTGGTAAGACAGCAGCGTGATGTCCGGCGGCATCGAGGCGACCCGTCGGCGCATCCCCTTTCCTACCGGATTGATCAGCATGACGCGAATTTCGTAGGCGGATTGGAGCGCATCGCGCAGCAGGCTGCGATTTTCAATGAAAGTATCATATCCGGTCAGCGTAAGTATGTAGGCATCGCGCGCCGTCGACATCCACCTGACCATGTCACGTTCGCGGCGACTCAAAGACCGGCGGCGGCGACCGTTGCGCGCATATTCCAGCGCGATCAATTCCACCATTGCGACGCTTTTCCGGTTGCCCCACATGATCTTGGCAAAGTTGAACAGCAGCACCAGGACCGAGGCCGTGCAGATTTCCGTCGCGAGAAGCAGATTCTGGTCGCGTTCAACGAGCGGCCACCACTGATAAAGGATATAGCTGGCGGCCTCCGGCAGGGAGAACGCGACTGCAACTGCGAGCATGGTGATCGTTCCATGCGTCAGGATCTGGCGCAGACTCGCAAGCAGACCCTGCGGTCGGGCGCTACTGCGCATCATTGCTCACCGGAATCCCCCAAAAGCCGGAACGCGCGAGCAGGCGGGAATGCTTGCAGCCATTCCTGCGTACCAATTGCACATTACCCGACAATGGAACATGAACGCCGGCACAAGTGTGCGGGCACCAAACCGGCACGGTCATCAGGAGGGAGGATTTACTTTCCGACGAGCCGCGTGAAGCTGTAGACCTTGGTAAATCCGGGGATATCGGTCAGCAGCAGAAACGCGAAGTCCAATGCACCGATGAAATCGCGACCCCCGGGAAGTGAGTCGATCTTGTCTGCGACTGCCGTCGCGTCGTCGTCAGTGATCGCGTCTACGCGCGCCTTGGCGTCCGCTTGCGTGACCCCGTCTTTCTCCAATCCGGCGCGTACGTCTTCGCGCTCCCGATAGCGCTGCAGTTCCTGTCGTGACGCTTGTGCGGAATGCGCGCCAGCGATGCGGTAGGTCGAAATCATTTCGGTATGCGCCGGCGCGATAGGCAGGTTGAAATAACACCGGCTGACAATCAGGAATCGAATTACGGTCCTGTCAAAGGCGTTCGACATGGTTTTTGGCATCCAGATTGAAATTGGGGTGTGCTTCAGCATTCCGATGGATTCAAAAGGGCTTTTCGCGCGATATTCCATTTTGTGATCCCGGATTGGTGACGGAGCTGAGAGGTTCAGGAACTTGGGGCGCGGGTATGCTGGCGTCCACTCGCGGTTGCAAGGGTCATGCCAGGGCAATCGAAATTGTTGCTTACCCAATGCTTGGTGCAAGGATGATGAAACGTCCATCAGCTTGGGCACGCTCGATTTGTTGCCAAATCACGACGAAACCTCGAGCTTGAGGAACTAAGGGTTTGATTTCCCTCGACTCGACGGTGTCGCGAAGAAGCGACTTGCCCGGTCCCTCGCAATCGTTTCAATCCGGAAATCGGATTCTTGCCGCCTGCACCGGGTTGTAGACGTGTTGTCCATGGACGAAAACCTCATCGAGTAATTGCGAGACAGCTGAAGCCCAACGAGCGCCGCGAGTTGGGGTTCGGGTTCAATCACCCCACGGAATGCAACCATGGTGGCGTTCACAAGCAACGACGCCCGCGGCAATCGGCCGTCTCGGCGGCGCGATTCGGATCGAATGCCGGGCGATACATGTCCGGAGTCGAACGATCCACGGTTTTCTGCCGGCGCTGTCGCCCCGCAGCGACATGAATAGTGCTTGTCCGTCGGGCCGTTCATCCGCGATCGGGCGAACGCGTCGCCTGAGGCTGACATTCGACGCTGGCGAATGCTGCAGCGGGCATGCGGGACTGCCGATTGGAACGCTGGCACGGCACTTGCTCCGCTATCGGACGTACAAGGCGAGCCGGGCCTTCCGATCTGGCACATTGGAGACGGGAGCCATTTGCTGTGTGCCATGTCGCATAAGACCGGTTATGTAATCGTTGATCGCTCGCGAAATCAATATTGGAGAGGAAACCATGATCAAGAATCTGATGAGACCGAGTACGCCGAGGATGCTTTTGACTGCTTCTGCGATTACATGGAGCGCGCTTGCGGCAAACGCGTTCGCACAGGGTATCGATATGAGCACGTCCGGTTACCTCGTGGACTCCGGCGGACAGGTCGTAAAGAATCAGTACGACCTGTGCTGGCGTACCGGTTACTGGTCGCCTGCGCTCGCGATCGCCGAGTGCGACCCGGATCTGGTTCCGAAGCCGGCATCGAAGCCCGCGATGCCTGCACCGATGCCCATGCCCGAGCCCATGCCCAAGCCGATGCCCAAGCCGATGCCCAAGCCCGCCATGCACCCGACCACGGTAAAAGTGACCTTGTCCGCCGACACGCTGTTCGATTTCGACAGGTCGGTCATCAAGGCGGAAGGCAGGAGCAAGCTCGACGACCTCGTCGGCAAGATCAAGGGCGTCAATCTGGAAGTAGTGATCGCGATCGGCCATGCCGACCGCATCGGCACCGACGCCTACAACAGCAAACTGTCCCTGCGCCGCGCCAACAGCGTGAAGGACTACCTGATCGGCAAGGGCATCCCGGCCAACCGCATCCACGCCGAAGGCAGGGGCGAAAAGCAGCCGGTCAAGGATTGCCCGAGGATGACTGACACGAAGAGGCTGATCGCGTGCCTGGCGCCGAACCGTCGCGTTGAAGTCGAAGTGGTCGGCACGCGGACCAAATAGCGGCCGGCCGGTCCGCACGCTCGTAGGTGGAAGCCCTCTACTCACATATCGGAGAACGGAGACACTTATGAAACGCCGTCAACGCATCACTGCCGCCGCAGCAATCGCGGTCCTGTTCGGCGCAGTTCTCTCCTCGTCGCCGGCAACGGCGGTGACCCTACAGGAGAAATTCCGCAACCTCGACATCGACCGCGACGGATACCTCTCGATGACCGAAGCTCGGAAGCTTCGCGACTATGACAAGGCGTTCGCCGAGGCCGACCAGAATCACGACGGCCGCCTGGACCCCGACGAGTTCGACATGGCCGAAGCCATTTACGACCGGATACAGGCGGCGAGATACGTCGAAGACAGCGTCATTACCGCCAAGGTGAAGGCAGCATTGCTCACGGAGGCGAAGCTCAGGTCGCTCGACGTCAGCGTGGAGACCTACAAGGGACATGTACTGCTTTCCGGTTTCGTCGATGACGCGAAACAACGCGAAAAGGCCGTACAGGTGGCCTCCAGGGTTCGCGGCGTGGTCGAGGTGAAGGACGCTCTCTCGCTCAAATGACTTCCCGGCGCCCAGCGGCGCCAGCCCGCGCATCGGGCACTACGACAACATTGGATAAAGGAGAAGAACATGAGTGAAATGACCAAACGATTAGTCGCGGCGACCCGTACGCATCCTCTGGTCGCAGGTGCCGCCGCATCCGTAATCGTGTTGAGCCTGGTGGGCGTTGGCGCAGTCACCGGGATCATCCCGAACGCGCTGTCGCAGAAGATGGCCGATGCGCCGGGCAGCCTGCCGCGGACCGAGTCACGATGTGCCGCGTGCGGTGTGGTCGAATCGGTACGGACCATCGAAAAGGGCGGTCAATCCTCTGGCGTCGGCGCCGTCACCGGTGGGCTGACGGGTGCGGTGCTCGGCAATACGATGGGCCGCGGCCACGGCAACACGGTGATGACCCTGCTGGGCGCGGCGGGCGGCGCCTTAGCGGGCAACGAGATCGAGAAGAACATGAAGAAGCATTACGCCTACCGCGTCACGGTGCGCATGGATGACGGATCGGTTCGGACCGTGTCCCAATCGAATCCGCCGCCGTTTGCACCCGGCGACAAGGTGATCCTGATCGACGGGACCCTGAAACGCGGTTGACGCGCCAGGTCGAACCTGGTCCTGAGAGCGGGGCGAATCGCGGTCCCGCTCGACAGTCAAGATGATGAATGGCACGGGACTGGCGACGTGACCCGCATCCCGACCACGTTCTTCCGACCTCGGCGATTCCTTGTTCTCGTATTGGGGTTGCTCGCGGCATGCGTCTTGCAGCCGGAGTCACAACGCGCAAACGTCAATCTGAGCGGCTTCCCACCGGCGTTCAGAGAAGGCTATTCGGACGGATGCGCAAGTGCCGGCGGCCGCTACGCGCGTGATGAAACGAGATTCAAATACGATCAGCACTACTCCCAGGGCTGGAGCGACGGACGCGCGATCTGCGATCACCGGCGGCAGATTCGGTGAGACGGTATGAGGCTGCGCGCGATGATGGCCGGCCCGATTGCTCTCCTCCATCCGGCTCGGCGAAAACGTTGAAGTGGTGTCCCGACGCGCACTGCGTCGGACCCATGCGGAATTGGGCGACCGTGGGGCCCGTGATCCGGCGAACTGGGCCGTTAACCCGACATGGTTGCGGGGTTAATTGACGGGCCCCGGATTCGAACCATGCCGCATTACGCATACTTCACGACATCGCCCTGATATCATTTCCGGAGTATTTGCAGATGTGGACTGACGATGAACGACAGGCCCGAATTCACGCGAAGCTATTATCCGCGCTCGTTCCTGAAGTTGCTTCTGCTTGCCTATGCAATCGTCGCGCTGCCGCTGGTGATCGCGTTCATCAATGCAGCGATGTATGTGCAGCGTCTCGCGCAACAGAGCGAGACGGCGGTTGCGCAGGCGGCGCAGGCGGCGCGCGGCAGCCGCATGTTGATGGAGCAGGTCACCGCGCTCGAGCGCGTGATGCGCCAGTTTCTGATTCTCGGCGATCGCAGTCTACTGCAGGACTATGAGCGCTTTCGCTCCGATTTCAAGGGGACAACGAGCGAACTATCCCTGCTGCCGCTCGACGAGCTGCAATTGCGGGAACTCAATCGCACCATCGACAAGGAGCAGAGCCTCTATGAATTGCTGCATGCGACGCCAGCCGACAGGCCGAAGCTGATCGAGGGTTACATCGCGCTTTCGGCGCTGGCGCGCGGGGTGCTCGACATCAGCAACGATCTGATCGACCGGGAACTCGGGCGTATGCGCCAGACGGCGCAACACGCGCAAGAGATCCTCTGGTGGCAGATGCTCGCCACCATCCCCACGGTCGTTATCATGGCCTTGGCCGTAACCCTGCTCATCGCACGGCCCATACGCGAACTGGACCAGGCGATCCGCCGTCTCGGCACGGGCGATTTCGGCGCCGATATCCGCGTCCATGGTCCTGCCGACCTTCAGTACCTGGGCGAGCGGCTGGACTGGATGCGTCGCCGTCTGCTCGATCTGGAACAGCAAGAGCGCTTGTTCCTGCGCCATGTGTCGCACGAACTGAAGACGCCGCTGACGTCGCTCCGGGAAGGCTCGGAATTGCTCGCCGAAGGCACACCGGGACCCCTTTCCGACGCGCAGCGCGAGGTTGTCGCCATTGTTCGCAAGAACAGCATCGCGCTGCAGTCCCTGATCGAGGACCTGCTCAATTACCATAGCGCCCAGGATAGCGTTGCGCGCCTCAATATCGCACCGGTTCGCCTGGACCGCGTCGTGAAACAGGCGCTCGAGGATCATCGGCTCGCCGCGCAGGCGCGGGGCATCCGCGCCGATTCGCGCCTCGAACCGGTGACGCTCCAGGCAGACGCCGAAAAGTTGCGCGTCGTGGCCGATAACCTCGTTTCCAATGCCGTCAAATACTCGCCCGACGGCGGTATTATTTCGCTGGCGCTGCGGCGCGAGGACGACGCGGTACTCGATGTCGGCGATACCGGACCGGGAATACCGGTCGACGACTGCGATCGGATCTTCGACTGGTTTTACCAGCGCGAACATGGGCATCAGGGACGCGTCCGGGGGAGCGGACTTGGGCTCGCCATCGCCCGGGTATTCGTCGTGGCCCATGGTGGCAACATCGAGGTCGTCAACGACGGTGCGGGCGGGGCGCACTTCCGCGTCCGGCTTCCTCTCGACCAACCTGGGTGACGCAAATGAATCGTGTCCACGCATTGTTCGTACTCGGTTGCGCGCTCGCCGGATGCGCAGGTCTTCCTCCACCGTTTGGCGACATCGAGGAGTCGCGCCAGGTCGTCGAACTCGTCGGCTATACGCAAAAGGTGGCGGAACTCGATCCGGCACAGCAGCGGCGCGCGTTCGAATCGTCGAGCCGGCTGTTTGCTTCGGACTCGGGCGCCTATGCGCGCGTGCGATTGGCGCTGCTGCTCGCGCTGCCCGGCACCGCATTCAATGACGACGTCCGGGCTGTGGGACTGCTCGATCCGCTGGCCGCCAAGAACGACACCGGGTCCGGTCCGCTGCGACAGCTAGCCGGGCTGCTGCATGCACACATCGGAGAGCGCCTGCGTGAGCGGCACCGGGCTGCTCAGTTGAAGGTGCAACTCGATGCTCTGAAATCGATCGAGCGCACTATCATGGACCGCCAGTTGGGACGGCAACGGTGAGCACGATACTGCTGGTCGACGACGATCCGGACATCCTCAAGCTCGTCGCAATGCGCCTCACTGCGGCCGGACATGAGGTTCGGACCGCCGAAAGCGGCGAAAGAGCGATGGCCTTGCTTGCCGCCGTGCCGCCCGATCTCGTGGTCACGGATCTGCGCATGGGCGGAATGGATGGTCTGGCGCTGTTCGACCATATCCACGGGCAGATGCCGACGTTGCCGGTGATCATTCTGACTGCGCATGGCACCATCCCGGAGGCCGTCGCGGCCACCCGGCGCGGGGCGTTCGGCTTTCTGCCCAAGCCTTACGACGCTAAGCTGCTGCTTGAACAGGTGGAGCAGGCGCTGCGGCTATCCGGAAGCGTACAAGTCGCGTCCGCCGGCGAAGAAAGCTGGAATGCCGGAATCATCACCTGCAGTCCGGCCATGGAGGACATCCTGCGCCGGGCGCGGCTGGTCGCGCAGTCCGACGCAAGCGCGTGCATCCGGGGCGCAAGCGGAACCGGCAAGGAACTGCTCGCCCGCGCCATCCACCGCGCCAGTCCCCGCTGCGATGGTCCATTCGTTGCGGTCAACTGCGCGGCGATTCCAGAGAACCTGCTCGAGTCGGAACTCTTCGGCCATCGCAAGGGATCCTTCACCGGCGCGACTTACGACCACAAGGGCCTGATTCCCGCGGCGGACGGCGGCACTCTGTTTCTCGATGAGATCGGCGACATGCCGCTCGCGCTGCAGGCGAAGCTGCTGCGCGTGCTGCAGGAGCATGAGGTGCGGTCGGTCGGCGCAACGAAGTCCACCGCGGTCGACGTGCGCGTGGTCTCGGCCACGCACCGCAACATCGAAGAGCTGATGAAGACGGGAAGCTTCCGCGAGGACCTGTACTACCGTCTCAACGTGGTTTCCCTCGCGCTGCCGCCGCTTGCCGAGCGTCGTGAAGATATCGTTCCTCTCGCGACCCATTTTCTCGCGGCGACCGCCGCTCGCTATGGCAAAGACGTGTCGTCATTCGCACCGGAGGCGCTCGAACTGCTGATGGCCGCACCATGGCCGGGAAATGTGCGGCAATTGCTGAACGCTGTCGAGCAGGCGGTGGCGCTGACGACGTCGGGCGTCGTGCCCGCCTCGCTGGTGCAGGCGGCCCTGAGCGACGAAGCCGCGCCGCTCGCCTCGCTGGAGGAAGCGCGCGGCAAGTTCGAGCGGGAATATCTCGTTCGTATTCTGCGCATTTCCGGCGGCAATGTGACGCAGGCGGCAAAGCTCGCCCGGCGCAACCGCACCGAGTTCTACAAGCTTCTCGAACGACATTGCCTCGAACCCGGGCTCTTCAAGCCCGGCAAGCACTGACCCGCGGTCGGTCCCTGTCGCCGCGAGGCGACGGAAAATATCATTCTGCGACAGTAGGTTCGATCTTCAGCGCGCCCGGGGCGTCGCCCGTAGGCGACAGACGCCGGTCTGCCGATAGGCCATCGCGCAAGGATAATCGGCTGAAACGATTATCGAAAGCGCTGGTGGCACGCCGGTTGCTATGTACTTCCACAGAACCAAGGAGTAGCAGCCATGGAGATCAGCCGCATTGCACGGAACGTGGCGTTCCGCATCAATTCACTGCCCGCAGGTGCGCTGGTGTCGGTCATCGTCCTGAGCCTGCTCGGTGCCGGAGCGAGCATCGGGTTGATCCAGTACGCGGAGTCGAAGAAGAGTGCCGACGCGGTTTCCGGCGGTCCCGCGGCGGGAAGCAAGGCAGGAGCCTGTTATCGATGCGGTACCGTCGAATCGGTGCGTGTGGTGATGTTGCGCGGTGATGCTTCGGGACTCGGCGCGGTGGCGGGCGGCGCGGCCGCTGCCGCAACAGGAAGTCAGTCGGACCGCGGCCGGGGCAATCCGGCGATGACCGACCCTGGCGCCGCCGGCGGCGCGTTCCCGGGTAACGAAATCGCACATGATCCGAAGAAACGTTTGGCGTATCGCGTGACGGTCCATATGGACGACGGCTCCTACCGCACGGTTTCGCAGCCGACGCCTCCGGGGGTCGCCACTGGCGACAAGGTGCGCCTGGTCGGCAACTCACTGATCGGCGAGTAGCCGTTCCGAAAGGAGAACGAGCGTGAAAACGACGGACAATGTCATATCGCTTGCCGGACAACTCGCGGCGCCCGTGCTCGCGCAATCCGCGGCCGACAGTCAGCTGCGTTCGATGGACCATCTGACGGAAATTCTCGGCGAAACTGCAGTGCAGAGCCGCGCCATCGCCGATTTCACGGAATTTGCGGGATCGGAGGCGAACGCGCAGAGCCTCGTATTTGGGCTGCGGAATGGGCGCCGCATTACGCTCGTCGGCGCCATGCGCGGTCGCAGACTGTGCGTGACGACCTTTACGCCGCCGACGCAACCGCTGGGCAACGGCAGCATCTACCTGTCACTTCTAATGGCGGCGGACCGGCTTGCCGCGTTTCGCATCACGTCGCCGACGCCGCAACAGCTTCAGGCTGCGCTCGGCGGCGGCATGATCGCGATCGGCAGCCAGGCGAAAATCGCGCTGCTTCAGGGTGTGCTTCAACTTCGTAGCCAAGGCATGAACTGGGCCCGGATCGCACATGTCCAAGGTACCCCGCTCGGACCGATCGCCGCCAGGATGACTGTTGCAAACCATGACATTGTCACAGACGGGCTTTCTCCAAGCCGAGTTTCGGCCACACAAACTCGTCGACTGTCGTTGTGAATCCGTGGGGCCGGGGATTCGCGAGCGCCGCTCGCGACGTCGCAGCGACGGAGAGCATACCGGTTTCGCAACGGGTCCCGCGCCGCCTCGCTTGAAAATGGCCCGCCCATCGGTGCTTCCGGTAATCCGCCGAGTTGTTCCGTTTCCCTCGGCCGGCCGAGTGATCCCCCTCCCTGGTCACCCGTGCCGGTTTTTCCCGCCGCCAAGGGGCGGCGGGTTCTTTATTGTGCGAACGACGTCGATGATTGCCCGATGTGGGCCCGGGCCACCCGGCTAGACTGCGCGCCCCGGCGGCGGGCTGGACGGGTTGTCCACCAGGTTTGCCTCGGCGTTGGCCAGAAAGATTTCCGGCACTGGTGGTCCCCACAGATACAGCGAATCCTCCGGCGGCCAGTCGCCGGTGTCCCAGATCTCGCCCTTGGGGATGTGATCGATGTCGGCCGAATACTCGGCGAACGATCCCCACGGATCCTGTACATAGTGAAAATAGTTCGAACCCAGCACATGGCGGCCTGTGCCCCAGCCGGCTTTGAATCCCGCTTGTTCCATCTGGTCCGCGCCCTGGCCGACCTCGTCGATGCCCGGCACGTCCCAGGAGCTGTGGTGCCACCCCTTGGCTTCGCTTTTGGCCAGCGCGATCATGTGATGGTCGCTGCCGTGGCGCGCGTGGGTGAAGGCGATCAGGTCCTGTGCGCGGTCCGACATGCGCATGCCGAGTGCGGCTTCGTAGAATTTCACCTGGCGCAGCACGTCCGGCGTGAACATCAGAACGTGGGAAAGGCGGCGCGGGTGTATCTTGCCGTAGGAGGAGCGCCCGAGCACCGCACGCTCATTGGCAGCGGCGTTTCTGAAACTCGCCGGCTTCTTGCTGTCCGGCATCGTCTTTTCGCCCACGCGCACCTGGACCAGATTGTCGTCGGCGTCCCTCAGCCAGAAGCCTTCGCCGGTGCCTAGCGGATGCGGCGTCGCGAAGCGCCCACCCGCGGTTTTCACTTGTTCGCGCAGCGGCTCGAGATCCTGCTCGTAGCAATTGAGCGCGAGGTACGCCAGGCGTTTGTGCGCGCCTTTGAACAGGCGTCCCCAGCGATGCGGCGTATCGCAGGCATAGAGTTCCAGGCCTTCGGGTTTTTCCTCCACCCGCAGGCCGAAACTGTCAAAAAAGAACTTGCCCTGCGCGAGATCCGGAATCTCGAGCGCGAAATGGTCAATTGAATGCACGCCGTAGCGGCCCTGACTGGACTGGTACGTTGACACGGAGGCCTCCTTGCGATTTTGTGAATCGAAGCCGGGTAGTCGCCACGATCTGGCCCGCCCGGCATTTCTTCTCCAGGGGCGCGCAGCCCCGCTTATGGGACGAATTTACACCAGTTCGCCGGCGCCCGGCGCCGCGCGCACCAACTCGCCGGCTTTGGCACAATGACAGCTTCCCCCCGGAGGAGAACGCGGTGAACAAGCCCAAGGAACTGCAAGCGCCGGCGGTTGCGGAGAAACGGTCTCCGAATCTGCGCAGGTGGGACCGGCGCTCGCGCGCGGTCTCGAACAGGTCCGCAAGGGCTGCCCGGCGGTGATCGGCGTGCGCATTCCGAGCCTGGTTTAGACCCCGACTCAGTCGGGCGATCGCTGACCCAGGGTCAGGTTGAAGCCGGGTTTGCTGATGCGGATGGTATTGCGCGATGCGCGCTTGGACAACTCCTCGACCAGCGAGACCAGCGGGTTGGTTTCGGTGATGTACTCGCGCGCCGGTCCCGCCGCGCGCATGCGATCGATGTCTTCCGTGCGCAGCAGGAAGCGAAGCAGCAGTTCTTCCTCGGACAGTGCGAAAGCATCCAGATCGCGCCGGATCTGCGCGAGCGACAGCTGAGCGTGATCGAACTTGGCGAGGTCGCGCGCGCGCGGCCGGTCGAGGACTTTCGCGCGCACCTCGGGGTCCATGAGATTTTGCACGTCGCCGCCGAAATGTCCGAGCGCGTAGCGGATGGTCTGATCGGTGACCTGCTCGTAACGTCCTCCGGCGATCACGTTCAGCGCGGCCTGGCTGCCGACGTACTGCGACAGCGGCGTCACCATGATCGGGTAGCCGAACTCCGCACGAACGCGAACCGCCTCCTCGAGCGCGGCAGGAACGCGATCCTCGGCGCCGACCTCCTGCAGCTGGTTGCGCAGGTTGGAAATCATGCCGCCGGGCACCTGGTGCACGTATTGCGAATAGTCGTAAGGCGCGGGTTTCCCGATCGGAAAGCCTTCGCGCCGGGCGATGGTGGTGAAGTGGCGTTCGACCGGACGCAGGCTTTCCTCGTCGATGCCGGTCGCGTAGCCCAGCGCGCGCAGGTTGGCGGCGACGTTGAACACGGACGGCAGCGACGAGTCGTCAGCCAGCGGCGGAATCGACGTGTTGACGATGCGGATGCCCTGTTGCACCGCCTCGAGCACGCACAGCGGACCAAGGCCGGTCGAGCAGTGCGTATGAATCTCGATCGGCGTGGCCTTCGCGTTGGCCATCATCAACGGCACCAGCGCCCGGGTGCGCTCCGGCGTCAGCAGACCGCCCGGGTCCTTCAGGCAGATGCGAAACGGCTTGAGCTTGACCGCCTCGCGCGTGCGATGGATGTAGTACTCGTCGGTGTGGCGCGGCGAGATCGAATAGGTGATGTTGATGATGGGTCGCACGCCTGCCGCTACCGCGGCACCGGCGCGCCGCTTCCACACCTTCGGATCGTTCCAGGAGTCCGAGACGCGGGTCTCGCGGATGCCCGCGGCAGCCATCACCCGCCAGAACGCTTCCACCATCGCCAGCTGGTCGGTGCTGAACAGGTTGAGACCGCCGCCGTTGACCCGCAGCGGCGTGCGGCCTCCGCGCGCGGCGAGCAGGCGAATGCGCTCGATCGGGTTCTCGCGCAGGTCGCGCACGCACTTGCCAATGAACGAAGGCGAGAACACCTCGAGCGCGCGAAAACCCGCCCCGTCGATCCTCTGAATGACCGGCAGCATCATGCCGGTGGTCATGCGCTCGGCCCACATGCTCTGGTGGCCGTCGCGCAGGGTCACGTCGACAAATTCGATCCTCTCCATCGCATTCTGTTCGTACGGACCCCCTTACGCCGCCGTGCGGCTCACTGGCGCAATCGCGCGCCGTTCGACGCCGTTTCGGGCACGTCCATCTCGCGGCAGTCCAAAGCAATCTTGAGCGGCGCACCGGTCTTCGCCTGGATGTCGGCCGTGGAATTGCCGGGCATCACCTCGCGCAGCACCAGCCCGTCATCCGCGACATCGACGATCGCCAGATCGGTGTAGATGCGCTTGACGCGGCGGCGGGCCGTGAGCGGGGCACTGCAGGTCTTCACGATCTTCGGTTTGCCCTTGTTGGTCACGTGACTCATCGCGACGAAGATATTCTGTGCACCGACGCCGAGGTCCATCGCGCCTCCGACGCCGGGAACCGCCTCGCCGTGTACGCGCCAGTTCGCGAAATCGCCGTTCTCCGCGACCTCGATCGCGCCCAGAATCGCGTGCGTGACGTGGCCGCCGCGCATCATTATGAACGACTGCTGCTGATCGAAGATCGCGGCCCCGGACACCAGCGTGCAGAAGCCCTTGCCTGCGCTGACCAGGTCGAGGTCGAGGTTCTCGCGCTTGGGTTTCGGCCCGACGCCGAGGATGCCGTTCTCGCTGTGCAGAAAGATCTCCTGGTCCGGGTCGAGGTAATTGGCCACCAGCACCGGGATGCCGACGCCGAGGTTGACGTATTGGCCTTCGCGCAGGTCGCGCGCGATGCGCCAGGCAATGCCGTCTCGAGTGAGCATCATGCTTGGGCTCCTTCCTTGGGCAGTTCAACCAGCCTTGGATGGCGTTCGGCCTGCACCACGTGATCGATGAAGATCCCGGGCGTGTGCACCTGCTCGGGCGGAATCTCGCCCGCCGGGACGATGCGCTCCACCTCGGCCGCCACGACGCTGCCGGCGGTGGCCATCACCATGTTGAAATTACGCATCGTGCCGCGGTACATCAGGTTGCCCAGCCGGTCTCCCAGGTGGGCCTTCACGAACGCGAAGTCCGCCTTCAGCGGCAGTTCCAGCAGGTACTCGCGACCGTCGATGACGCGGACTTCCTTGCCCTCGGCAAGTTCGGTTCCGACGCCGGTCGGCGTGTAGATGCCTCCGAGGCCGCTGCCGCCGGCGCGGATCCGCTCGACCAGCGTTCCCTGCGGCACCAGTTCGAGTTGCACCTCGCCGTTCAGGTAACGCGCGCGGAACTGGTGCGAAGTGGGCGAGGGAAACGACGCGATGAGCTTCTTCACGCGGCCCGCTTCGAACAGCGGGCTCAGCGCCGCGTCGCTGGCGCCGTTGCTGATGATGGTCAGGTCGCGCGCGCCCTGGTCGCGCAGCGCGTCGACGAGGCGTCCGGGCACCCCTACGCTGCCGAAGCCGCCGAACATGACCGTCGCGCCGTCATGCACGTGTGCGACCGCCTGCGCGCAACTGCTAAGAGTCTTGTCGATCAATCCGTTCTCCTTCTCGTGTCCGCCGGCCCCAGCCGGTGCGGGCAACAATGTCCGCACCCACCGCCGGCGTGCTAGCGTATCGAACCCGCATTCTAGCGAATTGCGAAACTTGGCCCACTCCTTTTTTCATCGATCCGTGATAATGCACGAATGGGTGATCGCAGTGCCCCGCTGGATCTGGAACGGTTTCGTCTTCGGCGATTTGTCGATTCGCTCGGCTCCGACGAGCTCGAGCGGCGCGATGAGCCGATCGAACTCGCCGACATCGCTTCGGTACTCGAGGGCAACCCCAGGGCGGTTCTCTTTTCCAAAACCGGATCGCGGAACGCGCAGCTGTGCGGCAACGTGCTCGCGAGCCGCAGCCGCATGGCGCTCGCTTTCGGCACCACGCGCGAGGGCCTGCTCCCGGAACTGTTGCGAAGACTGGCCGAGCCGCCGCGTATTGTGGAGATATCGCGCGAGATGGCCCCGGTGCAGAGCGTGGTGCTCGAGGGCGACGCGGCCGATCTGACAGCACTGCCGGTGCACCTGCAGCACCGGCTCGACGGCGCACCTTATATCTCGGCGGCGATCGATTACGCGACCGATCCGACCGCCGGGTGGACCAACGTCGGCATCCGGCGGCTGATGTTGCGCGGGCGCCGCAAGGCGGGCATGGACTGCACCGTACCGTCCGATCTGCGAAACATCATGGAAACGCACGCGCGACGCGGCGAACCGGTCCCGGTCGCTTTTGTCGTCGGCGCGCATCCGACCGATTACGTCGCTGCGACGATGCGCCTCCCGGTCGACGAACTGGGTCTGGTGGCCTCGCTGCGCGGCGCGCCGCTGCCGGTGGTGAAGTGCATCACGAACGAACTGCGCGTGCCTGCCGACGCGGAATATGTGCTCGAGGGCTTTATCGACACGGTATCGCCGGTGGAACCCGAAGGTCCCTATGGCGAATTCCTCGGCTATTACGGCGAGGTGAAGAGAAATCCGTATTTTCGGTTGAGCGCGATCACGCGCCGCGAGGACGCACTGTTCCAGACGGCCACGATCAGCGGGCGTTCGCTGGCATGCACCGACACCGCGCAGCTGAACGCGCTGCGCGTGGAAACCGTGGCATGGTCGGCGCTTCAGACCGCGGTGCGCGACGTGCGGGCCGTCTACGCGACGCCGGCGAGCGGCGGGTCGTTTCACGTTCGCATTGCGATGAATCAGCGCGTTGCGGGCGAGGCACGCAACGCCATCGCCGCGGTGATGGGTTGCCTGGCCAACGTCAAGCACGTTTTCGTCGTTGATCCCGACATCGATATTTATTCCGACGAGCAGGTCGAGTGGGCGCTGGCCACGCGATTCCAGGCCGACCGCGACCTGGTGATCCAGCCGGGGATGCGTTCGATGCCGCTCGATCCCTCGGCAGCCGGCACGGGCGCCTGGGCAAAAGCGGGCTTCGACATGACGCTCGCTTTTGCGCCCGCCGGGCAGTCGAGGCCCGTCGCACTGCGCGTGCCCGAGCCGCCGCGATACGAGGGCAAGCGGCACGCGTCGCTCGCGTCGGCGCTGGCGGAGGGACCGATGTTTTTCGAACATCTGATGGCGGCCACCGGCAGCCGCGACGGCCGCGATATCGTGCGTGCATTGGAAACCATGGACGAGGAAGGACGTATCGCGCGCGACGCCGAAGGAAGGTATTTCCTGAAATGAACCGCTACATCGGTCGGGCGATTCCGCGGGTCGAGGACTGGCGTTTTCTCGTCGGTCGCGGGCGCTATACCGATGATATTTCGCTCGCTGATCAGGCGTACTGCGTGTTCGTGCGCTCGCCGCACGCGCATGCGCGCATCGTCGGCATGGACACGTCGCAGGCGGCGGCGGCCCCCGGCGTGCTCGCCGTGCTCACCGGGGCCGACTATGTTGCGGACGGACTGTCGGGTATCGCGCACATGCCCAACCCCGCCGACGCGCTTGACGTGTCTCAGCGCGCGTTCACGGCCCCTCCCGCAGAGAGGATCGTTGATCTACCGCACTGGCCGCTGGCGACCGACCGTGCCCGACACGTCGGGGAACCGGTGGCCGCCGTGATCGCCTCGACGCGCGCGGCGGCGCGCGACGCGGCCGAACTCGTGGCGGTCGATTACGAGCCGATCGCAGCCGTGGTGTCGCCGCCCGAAGCGCTGATGAAAGGAGCGCCGCAGTTGTCGGAATACGCGCCCGGCAACCTGTGCTTCGCGCAGACGTTCGGCGATGCCGAGGAGGTGCGCCGCATCGTTGCGCAAGCGCCGCATGTGATCCGGCATGAGTTCGTGCAGAATCGCATCGCCAACTGCCAGCTCGAGCCGCGCGCGGCACTGGGCAGCTTCGACGCGGCGAGCGGGATGCATACGCTAATTTCGGGCAGCCAGGGCGCGTTTCTGCACAAGCTGTCGCTCGCCCGCATTTTCGCTGTCGATCCCGATCGCGTGCGGGTGATCTGTCCCGATGTCGGTGGCGGCTTCGGACCGCGAACCAACCTGTATCCCGAGCAGGTCGTGGTGGTCTGGGCGGCGCGACGGCTCGGCAGGCCGGTGAAGTGGACAAGTGATCGCAGCGAATCGTTCGTTTCCGACTACCAGGGGCGCGACGGCGTGATGCGTACCGCGCTGGGGCTCGATCGCGATGGGCGCATTCTCGCCTACGACGTGGAATGGCTGGGCAACGTGGGCGCACACACGGTGACCTTCGTCGCGATGTCGAATGGACGCCGGATGCTGCCGACCGTCTACCATGTGCCGCTGGCGCATTGCCGCGTGCAGGCGGTGCTCACCAACACCGTGCCCACGGCACCGTTCCGCGGCGCCGGCAGGCCCGAGGCGACGCATATGATCGAGCGCCTGCTCGACATCGCAGCGGCGCGTCTTGGAATCGATCGGCTGGAGATACGCAGGCGCAATCTGGTGCGCAAGGACATGCTGCCCTACCGAACGGCAACCGGCCTCCTGTACGACTGCGGCGATTTCGTCGGCTACATGGAGCGTGTGCTCGTGGCGGCGGACTGGGCTGGCTTTCCGGCTCGGCGGGCCGAGGCGCAAGCGCGGGGACGGCTGGCAGGCATCGCGGTGGCGAATCACCTCGAATGCCCGGTTGGCGCGCCGGTCGAACGCGTCAACGTCCGGGTGCTCGGTGACGGCGCGATCGACGTCATCTGCGGTACGCAATCGACGGGGCAGGGCCATGAAACGAGCTTTGCGCAGATCGTAGCCGAGCAACTCGGTGTGCCGCTGGAATCGGTGCGCATCCGTTACGGCGATACCGATTTCGTCACGCTGGGCGGCGGCACCCACTCGGACCGCTCGACGCGCCTTGCCGGAACGCTGATCGTGCAGAGTTGCGGCGATATCATCGAGCAGGGGCGGGCCGCGGCAAGCGCGACACTGGAGGCGGCGGCCGAAGACATCGTCTACCGCGAAGGCGCGTACCGGGTCGGCGGAACCGATCGCGCGATCGGCCTCTTCGAGCTGGCACGCGCGCTGGAGTCCCGCGAACCCGGCGCAGAGGGGGAACAATCGCTCGCCGCGACCCGCGATTTCAAGGGACGCATTCCCGCGTATCCCGCTGGCTCAGCCGTTTGCGAGCTTGAAGTCGATCCGCAGACCGGCGCGGTAGAGATCATGCGCTATACCACCGTCGACGACGTCGGGCAGCCGATCAATCCGATGATCGTCGAAGGCCAGACGCACGGGGGGATCGTTCAGGGCATCGGGCAGGCGCTGTTCGAGGGGATGGTGCTCGATGGTGAAAGCGGACAGGTACACTCGGGCTCGTTCATGGATTACGGCATCGGACACGCCGATGACGTGCCTTTTTTCCATGTAGAACACTCGGAGCACCCCACGGCGGGCAACCCGTTGCGGGTCAAGGGTGGCGGCGAGGGTGGTGTTGTTCCTGCAGCCGCGGTGGTGCTCAACGCGCTATGCGACGCGCTGTCACAGGCGAAAGTCGAAGACCTGCCTATGCCGGCGACGCCGCAAACGATATGGAACGATCTGCGCGGCCAGCGGCGTTAGAACAAAGCCATACAATCTGATTCTCGTTCGGTTGATCGCTATTGGGGAAGAGGTAATGGAAAAACAGATCAGCTTTGAGTCCGCGGGCTTGACGTTGCGCGGCACGCTGCACCCGCCGCAAGGGACGGAGCCGGGCGCACCGGGCATCATCCTTTGCCACGGATTCGGCGGCTCAAGCAGCGGCGCGGGACATCCTGAACTCGCGCAACTGCTCGCGCGTTCAGGTTACGCAACGCTCCGCTTCGATTTCCGCGGCTGCGGTTCGAGCGACGGCGAGCGAGGCCGCGTCATCTGCGAAGAGGAGGTCGAGGATGTCCGTGCGGCGATCACGTTTCTGCAGTCTCGGCAGGGTGTAGACGGATCGAAGATCGGGTTGATCGGCGCGAGCCTCGGCGGATCGGTGGCGCTGTACACCGCGGCGCTCGATCAGCGCGTGCGCGTCTGCGCGGCCAACGGCGCGATCGGCGACGGCGAGCGGCGCTTCCGCTATCAGTACCGCGACGAGGCGCCCTGGAAGCGGTTCCTCGAGCGTCTGGAGGAAGCCAAGCGTGTGCGGCGCGAGCGCGGGCGCGCGACCATGATCGACCGGTTCGATATCGTCGCGATTCCGGAGAGCCGGCGAGCGGGAATGCCTCCCGGAGCGGTGATGGAGTTTTGCGCCGAGACAGCGATCAGCATGCTCGAGTGCTCGCCCGAACGCGTGGTGCGCCGGATCGCGCCGAGGCCGCTGCTGCTGGTGCACCCGCGCGGCGACGATGTGGTGCCCGCCTCCGAGTCCGAGCATATCGCTGCGGCGGCGGGCGAGCCCTGCGAGCTGCACCTGATCGACACGGTCGATCATTTTGCCTCGGGCGACCCTGCGCTGCAGAAGATCACCCTCGACTGGCTCGCGCGCCACCTTCCCGCACCGGCGGCCGTCACGTTAGATTCA
>Ga0155953_1017_pt1 | contig 40869 bp, 40 predicted proteins | sample RifCSPlowO2_02_FD_107607 | JGI IMG/M metagenome (GOLD analysis project Ga0155953, IMG submission 107607) | Betaproteobacteria bacterium RIFCSPLOWO2_02_FULL_63_19
AAGCCGCATTCGCAGCAATGATCAAACGTATTCTTTTCAACCAACGATCGGCTCGGAGCATAAAAACCTCCCTCGGTTCAATTAGTGCGTTCGGAATGGATTTCAGGTCGATCGCGTTCCCCGGGGACCCCGGAGCCCGCTTTATCCTGAATACCGCCAGTCCTCGCCCGCGTGGTACTAGAACACAGCGACCATTCCGCAAGTGTGATCCACATCAAACGATGCGGGGGTAATGCCGGCCAGGCAGGTCGGTTTCGGACAAGAGGCGCGGGTCGCCCGAAATCATCGGCGCTGAGTGAAATTCACTCTCGAAGGACGTCGGTCGTCTGCGGCAGCGTACGCGCCGAAGAACTTGGCGTGGTGGCCGCGAACAGGTACAAGATCACCATGACGCCGTGGACACACGGCGCAATTGCGGCTGCGATTGAACGCGCGGCCGGCAACCGAGACTAAATAGCGTTCCGGCATCCCTTTTTTGACCCGCCGCCAGTTGCCGTACTTCCGGCCCAGGGTCTTGCCCAGGCGAAGATCCGGGTGGCCGGGATCCGCGGGCACGCGCTCGGTGATGGCGCCTTGTACACCGATGCAAGCAGCCGCGTTCTGGGATGAGCCTTGTAGCCGCGTGGATCGCTCGCCGCAGGCGCGGCCACGTCGGTTTCCAGTTCGTCGAGCGCGGCGGCAAAGGTGCGGAAGTAGTAGATCTGCCAGCCGTTCATTTCCACGACGGCACGCCACTAATCGGTCTTGGCACCCTTTACGAATTTGCCGATGCGCGCCAGTTGGGCCGGATCGGCTGCCTTGATCTGCTCCGGCCGCGTGGCCATCTCCGCCTCCAGAAAGCTGAGAAAGCTAAGCAGGACGGGGTCGTCCATTTCCCCCGCTCTTGACTTCTTCCCTGAGATCTGGCCCGGCGGCCCGGTCCGGCATTTTCCGGCGAACCACGCGACTCGGGTCGAGTCTCGCACGTCAGGGGAGACCGCATGACACTTGCGAGGCGGCGGCGCTGCTCGATCATACGAGTCTGAGCGCTAACCATCCGGACAGGATCGGACGCCACGCTCGCCTCGGCGCGTGTCCGTTGCTGGCGCGAGAAGGGTCGAGAACGCCGACGCGCAGCGCCAGCAGGCGGTCTTCAGACCCGGGATTACTCCGCCATCCAGATCAAGAGCATGACCAGCCCGGAAGCGAAAAGCGAAAGCTTGAAGATACCCCAGATCCTCGTCTTGTCCTGCGGCTCGATGCCTTCTTTCTTCTTCGAAGCGAAATAGATCTCCAAAATGACCAGTGCTATTCCGACTCCGAACGTGATGGCTCCCCATTTGTATATGGCGTTCACGCTATGTCCTCCCGTTGCGACGCCGCCGGACGATTCCGAACACGCAGGCTGCGACGGCAAGCAAGCATCTTACCCGGTTCCCGCAGTCTGTTTCAAAACGACGCAGCCGTTCTTCTGAGGCTCTCTTGTTTCGTTGTCTTCGGCATCGTCGCCCGGACAGCGGGGCCACACGCTTTGCTCACAGTGGCCGATTGCCGTTGCGGAAAGCCCAGCGCTGCACGGCCGGAATGGTCAGCCCGATCATCAGCACGATCAGACCGAACGCATACAAGGCGGCATGTATGCCGTAGGCGTCCGCAAGCGAGCCGACGATCAGCGGCGCAGACAGGTGGGACAGCGCGTACCCCAGACTGCCCAAGGCCATTGCCGAGCCGCGCTGCTCGGCCAGGCTTACGGAACTGATCAGAATCTGAAAATACACAGTCATCAGGCCCGAACCAAGCCCGAGGCCCAGCAGAACGGATCCCGCCCACAACGGATGCGGGAACAACGCGACCAGGCCGACGCAGACCGCGGCGAGCAGTGCGCAGGCCAACGGTGGCGCGCGGTCCGCCGCACTGCGCACCAGTTGCGCCAGCGCGAATCCGGCGGTGATCGAACCGACCGCACGCAGGGCCAGCAGCAATCCGGTGGTTTGCGAGGAAAAGCCCTGTTCGACCAGCAAAATCGGGAAGAAGGACACCGAAAGTGACACCGGAAGCGCGGAAATGTAAGCGCACAGCACTGAAAAGTGGATCCCGCGGCGCTTGAGCAATACGCGATAAATCGCGAACAGTGCCGGCCGGGCTGCGTTCGTGGTCGGGTGCGGTGCTATGAAAATCGAAAACAGGAACGACAGGAACCCGACGCCGAGCATGATCCAGAAGCCGGTCCGAAACCCGAGTTGCGCGATCACCGCGCCGGTCAGAGCGACGCCGACGATATTGCCGGAATCCGTCGTCGCGTTGAGGCGGCCCATGTTACGGCTGCGGTCACCGGGGAGCCGGCTTGCGAGCGCCCAGTTCGAAGGCCAGAACGCCGCGCGCGATAACATCATGGTCACCTGCCCGGCGAGCAGTCCAAGGTAATTGGCCGAGGTCGCGAATATGGCCGCTGCGACCATGGTCAGCACGCATGCGATCAGCGATGTGGGCTTGGCGCCGATTCGGTCGGCATAGGCGCCGCCGAGCAGGTTGCACCAGATCTGGCCCAGCACCGGGAGAGAAATGAGGCTGCCGATCGCAACGCCGCTCATGCCCAGTTCGCGCGCGTACAGCGGTATCAGCAGATGGGTCATTCCCAGCGCGAAACTCCAGGTAAAGGCGTTCGCGTGAAACGGGCTGAAGCGGGGCATCGAGATCAGGTTGCGGACGGGACGGGCCCCGATTATGGGCGCGTGGGTTCCCGGCCGGCAAATCCGTTCACGCACCTTGCCTGCCCCAGGAGGTGCTGTTTGGCGCCGAAGCGCTCAGCGGCCCGCGCGCGTGCGGTATCATAGGCCGCCCATCGTCGCGTTACGCGGTCTGACATGGATCACTACCTGACCTGGTTAATCGCCGGCTTTCTGCTGGTCATTGTTGAACTGCTCAGTGGAACGTTCTACCTGTTGGTGCTCGGCATCGCTGCAATGGCCGTGTTGGATCGGTCACGCGTCGGGGCGCAGAAAGCCGTTTGATTGTCGATGAGAGTACCCCCGGCAATTTCGGCGAGGATCTTGGTTTTGCAAAGGAGCTGCAGCGGGGCTCCGGCGCCGCCGGCTCGGTAGCGCGCGGCACGAAGAATCGACGCGCATTGTTTGGGCACTTCGAAGGGAACGCACGCAATGGACAAGGCACCGCAAGCGGCAATGATGAATACGGCTTCGCATTATTTTCTCGAGGGACTGAACGAGATCGGCCTCGAGTACCTGTTCTGCAACCTGGGCACCGACCATGCGCCGCTGATAGAGGAAATGGCGCGCTGGAACAGGGAGGGACTCGCATTTCCGAAGACCATTCTGTGCCCGCACGAAAACGTGGCCATGCACATGGCGGGGGCGTACGCAATGATGACCGGCCGCGGCCAGGGCGTGATGGTGCATGTCGACGCGGGCACCGCGAACGCGGCGATGGCAACGCACAATCTGTACCGCGCCCGCGCCCCGGTGCTGTTGATGGCGGGACGGTCGCCGTTCGCCATACACGGCGAGCTTCCGGGCGGGCGCGACAGCTACGTGCATTTCGTACAGGATCCGTACGATCAGGCGAGCCTGGTGCGCCCGTACGTGAAATGGGAATACACGCTGCGCACGGGAGTCACCACGAAGGAAACGCTGCGCCGCGCACACACGATGATGCAGAGCGATCCCCGGGGACCGGTCTACCTGATGCTGCCGCGTGAGACGCTCGCCGAAAGGTGGAATGCGAACGAAGTGTGCTCGTATCCGGATGCGCGATACGGGGCGGTAGCCGCGGGCGGCACCGATCCGGACAACGTGCGCGCGCTGGCTGACCGGTTATTGGCGGCGAAAGCCCCGTTGCTGATCACCGCCTACGCCGGCCACAATCCGGGCACCGTCGCCGTGCTCGACGAACTGGCCCGGTTCGCCGGAATCCGCGTCATCGAGTTCAACCCCATCCACGTCAATATCCCGCAAGACTCGCCGTGCTTCGCCGGACAGATGCCCGGCAAGCATGTCGCTGAAGCGGACGTGGGGTTGCTGGTCGATGTCGACGTGCCGTGGCTGCCGAAGTTCACGCCGGAGAATCCGGAGACGTTCTGGGCGCACATCGACGTCGACGTCGTAAAGCACGCGTTTCCGATGTGGGGCTTCGCAAACGACATGCGGATCGCGGGGGACAGCGGGCGCATCCTCGCCCAACTGCTGCAGGAGCTCAAGGCTCGCGCGACTCCCGAATTCCGCGAAGCCGCGGCGAAGCGCGTTGCGGCGCTCGCGATGGAGCGCGACGCACGGCTTCGGGAAGCGGCGCAGCTTGCTGCGGACCGCGGCGCACCGGGCCGCATCAATCCCAATTATCTTTGCGCCGAACTCGGACGCGTCATCGGTCCCGAGGACGTCGTCATCAACGAGGGGATCCGCAATGCCGCGGCAGTTGCAAACCAGGTGCCACGCACCAGGCCCGGCACGCTGCTCGGATTGGCCGGCGGGGGCCTTGGTTTCTCGGGCGGAATGGCGCTCGGTGCCAAGCTCGCGAAGCCCGAGCGCATGGTGGTGCAGTTCGTCGGTGACGGCGGGTTCTATTTCTGCACCCCGGCCGCGGTGTACGCCGTAGCGAAGCAGTATGGTTTGCCGATACTCACCGTAGTCATGGACAATTCCGGCTGGGCGGCGGTCAAGGAAGCGACGTTGCGCATGTATCCGGAAGGCGAGGCGAAAGCCGGCGCTCGGTATCAGGCGCGGCTCGCGCCGGACATGAACTTCGCCAAGGTCGCCGAGGCGGCCGGCGGCTACGGGGAAATGGTCAGCGACCCGGCGGACATTCCTGCCGCGATCGAGCGCTGCATCAACGAGGTGCGGGGGGGACGCTCGGCGGTGCTGCACGCGCGCGTCACGCCGATATAATCATTTACAAACCGGTTGGTGACGACACCAGAGGCGTCAAAAGCGAGGCGACCTGCTTGATTCCGGCAATACTGGCTGTCAATGCGACATCAGGACCGGCGCCGTCATCGATTCAAAGATCGTTCGCGTCGCTCCTCCCATGATCAGCTCTCGCATGCGCGAGTGCCCGTAGGCGCCCATCACGATCAGGTCGATGCCCAGATCGGCCACGCGCGACAGCAACTGGTTGCCGACGTCGATGTCATGCGCGCGGTGATAGGAGACTTCAACCTTTACCCGATGGCGGGCGAGATAGAGCGCGATGTCTGCTCCGGGGACCGCACCGTGCGCGGTGCCCTCCGGGTTGAACGCCACGACGTGCACCTGTTCGGCCTCGCGCAGAAGTGGAATCGAATCGGTCACCGCGCGTGTCGCCTCGCGGCCCGCATTCCACGCAACAAGCACGCGTTTGCCTATCCTGTCGAAGCGGCCCGCGTAGGGAACCATCAGGACCGGGCGTCCTGCGGCGAGTACCACCCGTCCGGGGAAGTCCATTTCGACACCGGAACCGTCGCGTTCACGCGACTGGCCGAGCACCACGAGATCCGCGTAGCGGGCGTGCAGCGTGATGGCGTCCACGGCGTCGTCACCTGAAACGCGCCATTCCACACTGGCCAATCCGGCGCCTTGGGTGGCTTTGCGGAACAGGTTTTCCGCGCCACTTGCCTGTTCGCGTATGACTGTCTTTTGCGCCTCGATCAGCGTGGTCCCCGCCTCGGCGATCGCATACGCTGGCAGATGTACCGCCGTCAGGGCGTGCAGCCCGACCAGATGCGCATCGAAGCGCCGGGCCATCTGGATCGCCATGTCCAGGCGGGCGGGGCAGTACTTGCCGATGTCGACGTGAACGAGGACCGTTCTGTAGGTCATGATTGTTCCCCTCTCGGATGGCACTCAACGGAGTGCGCGTAACAACATTACCGTGGCTCGTGCCGGCAGTGGTTGATTGAGGTCAATCGCGTCGCTTTTGACATCCCCCGTTTCGCTTACGCGCGCATCTTGGGATAGCGGATCGGGGGCGAACCTGACGACGCCAGCCGCCGCACAGGCAGCAGGCGGGCGACTACAAGAGCACGTAATCGAAATCCAATGCCGGCATGGTGTTGATGCCGCGGGCGGGCGGCGTCAGCCAGCCGGCGATCTTTCCACGCTCGAGCACCGGTTGTTGCACCGTGCGCAGATGGGCTCGCTCAGCCTCCCCGGGCAGCCACTCACCGCGGTGCGCCTCGAAGACGGATTCGCCGACGGGATCACCCTGCGGCGAGAAGCGGGCGCCCGCGTAGACCCCGAAGCGGCGGTTGAAACGCTGGCTGGGCAAGCGCAATTCGAAGCCTGCGCGCGCGCGCGCCAGCATCTTGTTCCAACGACTCATCAGCATGGTGACCTCGCCCAGGTATGCCTGCCTCATGACGCCGTTTAGCGCGTCTTTCATCGGTACCTGCACGGCGACATACCCGTCGTCGCCGTCGGGTGAGCGGCGCTCGACGCTCACGGTGCCTTCAAGGCGCACGTGATCGTCAAAATTCGATTCGTGCGCGCGTCCCTTGATTCCGGCGAAAAACATATCGGCGGCGCGTGCCGATTCGTCGCTGCCGAAAAGATCGTAGATGCGCGGCGCCCAGAAATTGAGGAACCGCTGGATGGTCGCGAGGCTGATTCCGCCGTACGGCCCCACGTCGTCGGTGTCATGCGCGCGCATGAGGTCTATGGTTCTCTGGATCACGCGCCGCAGTCCGTCCTCGCCGATGAACATGTGGTGGGCTTCCTCGGTGAGCATGAATTGGGTGCTGCGCGCGAGCGGGTCGAACGCGGATTCGGACACCGAAAGCAGCTGGTACTTGCCATCGCGGTCGGCGAGAAAACACCAGATGAAGTACGACAGCCAGTCGTTCAGCGGGTTGTTGAACGCGTCGAGGATACGCGGGTTGCCGCTTGAACCCGAGCGTCGCGCGAGCAACTGCCCGGCGTCCTCGCGCCCCTGCGCTCCGAAGTGCTCGAGCAGCAGATGGACCATCGCCCACAGGTGGCGGCCCTCCTCGACCGAAAACTGCAGCAGGTTCCTCAAGTCGTAAAGGGACGGGGCCGAGCGCGCGAGCTGCCTGCTCTGCTCCACCGAGCCCGGCTCGGTGTCGCCTTGCGTGATCAGCAGCCTGCGCACGGTTTCGCGATGCTCCTGTGGCAATTGCTGCCACACCGGCCGGCCGGCGATGTCGCCGAACAACGCCACGCGGCCCGGCTTCGGGTGCGCCTGGAATACGCCCCAGCGGTATTGCGAGAGCGGCACGTAGCCGTACTGCGCCCAGCCCCCGGCATCCACGCCGACCGGCGTACGCAGATAGACTTGGTTGTCGCGGATGCCTGCCGGCCCGCAGTCGAACCACCACTTCCGGAATTCGACGCCGAACCACTCGAGCGATGCTCTGAGCCGTGGGTTGGTCGCCAACCCGACGTTGTTGGGGACTGCGCAGCCGAGATCGACCGCGGTCACCGGCTGCGGTGCCCAAGAAGCCGAATGGAACCCGCTGCGCCGGCGCTCGCGGGAAATGCGCAGCGGCGCCGCGACTCGATTCCGCCGAGCGGCCAACGCGCAGCGACGCTAGAACGGAGGCGACGTCGGGCCATAATTTTCGCGCTCGATAACCGAATCGGCCTGGGGCCGCGCTGCAGTTGCATGCTTGAACCTGGATCAAACCGCACGCAGCGGATTTTATGTTAATTTCGCTCACCATCTCATCGTCCTACGGGAGCGATCGCAGCGGGTTAGTGGTAAATTGAATTCAATGTCTCGAACAGCTTAGGGGTAAGTGAATGATTATCGACGCGCACGTCCATTTGACTCGACCGGGGTACGTGAGAAGCAAGTTCTTGTGTGGCAACTCGCGGATGGCGTCCTCGCTCTACAACAGGGTGCACAAGACCAATATCACGCCCGATGATTATGTCAACATGGTCAAAGACAGGGTTGACCCCACCGGAAAAAAGCTCATCGCGGCAATGGACGAGGCCGGCATCGACAAGAGCGTCATTTTCGGCGTCGACTGGGCCTACGGGGTGACCGGCGAACCTAAGGTGAGCAATCGGGAGCAGAACAAGTATCTTGCCCAATACTCGAAGCAGTACCCGGGCCGGTTTATTCCCCTCGCGGCTCTGGATCCAAGGCGGCCGGACGTCATCGAGCAGGCGACCGAGGCGATCGAAGAATGGGGCATGAAGGGTTTCAAACTCATGCCATCGGCCGGTTTCAAGCCCAACGATCCGCTGTGCTTTCCGTTCTATGAGAAGTGTGCCGAATGGGGTGTTCCCATCATGTTTCACAGCGGCGGGCTGGAATTCAACTGGGAGTACAGCTCACCGAACTTGATCGCGTCGGCTGCGGAAGAATTCCCGAAAGTCAAGATGATCATGGCGCATGCCGGACTGGAGTCCTGGGAGCAATGCAGGCTCGCCTGCGCAGCGCTTCCGAATGTCTTCATGGACATTTCCATCCGCCAGTTCGATTACCAGATCAACCGGCAAAAATTCTATGACTGGCTCCGCGACATGATCGACTGGACCGGACCGTGGAAGATATTGTTCGCCACCGACGCCCCGCTACCCACGTTCTATCTGCCGACCAAGGAGTGGGTGCAGGCCATCAAGGAACCCAAGACCGACATCGTGTTCACGAAAGAAGAACGCGAAATCATCCTGGGCAGGGCGGCCGAAGCGGTGTTTGGATAGGATTTCCTGCGCGCTCTCTCGGGTTTGACGGAACGGGCTTTGGCCGGCGTTCGTCAAGTCGACGGCAACCGATATTCATGAGCGTAGAAGCCATCGAACAGCGGGGTTCACGACGCCTTCCGGGAGGCGTCGCTTCCGCGCATACGGACCGATACGTCTACGGCATGATGCCGCCCGCGGAACTGTGGCCGGAATTCGATTATTCGATCGAACCTCTGGCTTCGTTCCCGGATTTCATGAATGTCGCGGACGTCTTGCTGGACCCCGCGGACAAGGAGGTGCTGGGCGACAAACCGGTCTTTCACTACGAGGGTCAGACCTGGTCGTATCGTCAACTGCGCGAACACGTGGACAGGATCGCACGCGTACTGGTCGAAGACTACGGCCTGGTTCCGGGCAACCGCGTGCTGCTGCGCTCGGCCAACACCCCGATGCTGGCCGCGTGCTGGCTTGCGGTGCTGAAAGCGGGCGGAATCTGCGTGACCACGATGTCGTTGCTGAAAGCACAGGAACTGGGTTTCATCGTCAATCGTGTCCGCGTGCGCGTTGCGCTGTGCGAGGAATCGCTCGCGGACGAAATGCAGGCGGCGGCCCGATCGGCGCAATGCCTGGAGCGCGTCGCTTACTTCACGCCGATGGGAACGGACGCGTCGCAAGCTGCCGATCTCGACCGGGCACTGCGGAGCAAGACGACGGGGTTTGCCAGCGTGAGAACCGCAGCCGATGATATCGCGCTGATCGCGTTTACATCCGGTACCACGGGCAATCCGAAGGCGACGGTACACTTTCACCGCGATGTCATTGCGACCACCCACGGGTTTGCACGGGTCTTTGGCGTCGATGCCAATGATGTCGTCTGCGGATCGCCCTCGATGGCCTTTACGTACGGCTTGGCCGTCCTTCTCGTTTTTCCGGTGCGTTTTGGAGCGACCGTGGCGCTGGTGTCCCGGCCGACGCCGCAGCAGATCCTTTCGGCTGTCGAGCGCTACCGGGTCACCAGTCTTTATGGCGTGCCGACCGCGTACCGTCAGATGCTGGAGCACCTGGATCGGTTCGACATCAGCAGCCTGCGCAAGTGCGCGTCATCGGGCGAAAACCTGCAAAGTTCGCTGCGCAATGCCTGGCGTGAGCGGACCGGCATCGGACTGGTGAATTGCTACGGCGCGACGGAATTCGTCGCGACCGTCATGTCGGAATCACCGGCCGGCGACGGCAGTGGATCCGCGGGCATGCCGGTCCCGGGCTACACGGCCAGAATCGTCGGCCGCGAAGGACAGCCGCTCCCGGTCAACGAAAACGGCCGGCTCGCGCTGCGTGGTCCTACCGGATGCCGTTATCTGGACGATCTGGAGCACCAGCAGGCGTACGTTCAAGACGGCTGGAACGTTGTCAGCGACATATTCTTCCAGGACGCCGACGGGTTATTCTGGTTCGTCGACAGGGCGGACGACATGATCATCTCGTCAGGGCACAATATATCGCCGCAGGAAGTGGAGCGCGTACTGGGCGAGCATCCCATGGTTCGCGAATGCGCGGTCATCGGCGTGGATGACGCCGTTCGGGGCAAGCTGGTGCGCGCATGCGTGGTGCTGCATGATCGCGCTCAGGCGACGAAGGAGACGGCCGCTTCACTGCAGGAGTTTGTGAAAAATCGCATTGCCCCTTACAAGTATCCGAGGGACATACGTTTCTATGATGAATTGCCGAGAACGCAGACCGGCAAACTCCAGCGGCAACGGCTGCGAAGCGATTGAGCCGGCCGCACGGGCGCGCTGGGTCCCCATACGCCGGTAATAGCGAGGTCACGACGATGCCTGATTTGAAGGCGGAACTGAAGCGCTGGCAGGAGGGCACACTGCGGCGCACGCTGGAACGCTCGCCGGAGCGCTCGCCGGGTTTTTCGACCGACAGCGGAATCGAGGTCAAGGCGCTCTATACGCCGCTCGACGCCCCGGCGGACGATTATGCCGAGCGCATCGGTTTTCCCGGAGAGTATCCGTACACGCGCGGGGTGTATCCGTCGATGTACCGGGGACAGCTTTGGACCATGCGCCAGTACGCCGGGTTCGGCACCGCGGAGGAGACCAACCGGCGCTTCCGCTATCTGCTCGAGCGCGGCTCCACGGGGCTGTCGATCGCCTTTGATCTGCCTACGCAGCTCGGGCTGGATTCGGACGACCCGCTGGCCGAGGGGGCGGTGGGACGCGTCGGTGTGGCGGTGGATACGCTGGCGGACATGGAGACGATCTTTCAGGGCATTCCGCTGGATAAGGTATCCACCTCAATGACCATCAACGCCACCGCGCCGATCCTGCTGGCGATGTACATCGCCGTCGGCGAAGGGCAGGGGGTGCCGCAGACCAAGCTCACCGGGACCACGCAGAACGACATTCTCAAGGAATTCATCGCCCGCGGAACCTACATCTTCCCGCCCGAACCGAGCCTGAAGCTGGCGCTGGACATCGTACAGTACTGTTTTGCACAGGTGCCGCGCTGGAACACGATGAACATCGCCGGCTACCACATACGGGAAGCCGGTGCCGATGCGATCCAGGAACTTGCCTTCACGCTTGCCGACGCAATCACGTATATCGAGCGCGCGCGCGAGCGCGGGCTCGCGGTGGACGAATTCGCCCCGCGCCTGTCCTACAGCCTGGGGTGCTTTCGCGACCTGTTCGAGGAGGTTGCCAAGTACCGTGCGTCGCGGCGGTTGTTTGCGCGCATCATGAAGGAGCGCTTCGGGGCGAAAGACCCGCGCAGCTACCTGTTTCGCACCTTCAGCGGCTCCTGCGGCTCGACACTCGTGAGCCAGCAACCGCTCAACAACATCGTGCGCGTCGCGATGCACGCGCTCATGGGGGTACTCGGCGGGCACCAGGCGATCCACACGGCGTGCTGGGACGAGGGTTTCGCGATCCCGTCGGAATCGGCGGCGCAGATCGCGCTGCGCACGCAGCAGATCCTGGCCCACGAATCGGGGGTTGCCAACACCATCGACCCGCTGGCCGGCTCGTATTACGTCGAATCGCTGACCAACGAAATCGAAACGCGCGCGCAGGACTACCTGGATCGGATCGATGCGATGGGCGGCATGCTCAAGGCCATCGACTCGGGGTTCATCAGCCGCGAAATCCAGGAGTCGAGCATCCGCTACCAGAAGCAGGTCGACAGCGGTGAGAAGGTCATCGTCGGGCTGAACCGGTTCCAGGAGCAGGAGGATGCCGGGCAGAGTAGCGCGATGGAACTGTTTCAGGTCGACCCCGAGGTGGAGGCACGCCAGCGCGACACGCTGTCGGCGGTGAGAGCGGGGCGCAATCAGGCCTCGGTCGATCGCGTGCTGGCGCAGTTGGGCGAAGTGATCGAGCGCAACGAGAACGTCATGCCGGTGGTGATCGAGGCGGTCAAGGCCTATGCAAGCGTCGGCGAGATCACGGCCGTGATGCGCCGCGCCTGGGGCGAATACCGCAGCCCTGTCTACATCTGAGGCGAACAGGCATATGGAAGCGAAGGGCGAACGCAGGATTCGAGTCCTGCTGGCAAAAGTGGGGCTCGACGGTCACGATCGGGGAATCAGGACCGTGGCCCGGTATCTGGCCGATGCGGGCATGGAAGTGATTTTCACCGGGCTGCGCTCGACGCCGGAGCAAGTGGTGGAAGCAGCGCTTCAGGAGGATGTGCAGGTGGTGGGATTGTCTTTCTTGGCCGGCGACCACATGACGCTTGCACCCAAAGTGATCGAGGGCCTGAAGCGGCACGGACTGGCACCGGTGATCGTGTTGGGCGGGGTTATCCCCCAAGGCGACGTTCCGGCGCTGGAGCGGACTGGCGCGACCCGGGTGTTCCTGCCGGGCACCCCACCGGAGCAAATCGTGCAGTTCATACGCAGCACGCTGCAGCAGAATTGACCAACGGGAAACAATCATGAAATACGACATTGAGTTGAACTCGGCGGCCCACTATCCGGTGAAGGACATCGTGGAGCTGTCGCCGATGATCGAGCAGGCGGGCTTCGACGCCTTCTGGAAAGGCGAATCGAACAGCACCGATCCGCTGGTGCTGCTTTCGGCCATTGCGGCGCGCACCCACAAGCTGAAGCTGGGTACCGCGATCTATCACATCTTCGGGCGCAGCGCGATCACGCTCGGCATTCAAGCGGCCACGCTGCAGGACCTCTCGGGCGGGCGCCTGCTGCTTGGGCTCGGCGTCGCCAACAAGACGATCGCTGCCTGGCACAACGGCGTTTTCGACCGGCCGCTCAGGCGCGCCCGCGAATACATCGAGATCGTGCGCAAGACGGCCGCTGGCGAACGCGTCGAGTACGAAGGCGAGATCTACAACACCGGAAAGCGCTTCCAACTCTCCTGGATGCCTGCGCACCCGGGATTCCCGATCTATCTTGCCGGGCTCGGTCCGCAGATGACGAAACTCGTCGGCAAGGTTTCCGACGGCGTCTTCATCAACATGGCGACGCCCGGGACCATCAGGGAAATCGCCAAGCGCGTCCGCGAAGGCGCGGTCGAAGCCGGCCGCGATCCCAACGCGCTCGAGATCATCGCCAAGGTGCGCTGTTCGCTCAATGCCGACCGCACGATTGCACGTTCGAAACTCAAACAGGTGCTCACGTTCTACAACATCGCCGACCACTACAAGGACATGCTGATCGCATCCGGTTTCGAGCCCGAGGTGCTGCGCATCCAGGAGGCGTTCAAGAGCGGAGGCTTCAAGGCGGCATCGCAGTGCATGACCGACGAATACATGGACAAGCTGCCGGTGATTCCCGGCACCTCGATCAAGGAAATCAAGGAACGGCTGCAGCCTTTCATCGAGGCCGGCGCCACTCGGCTCATCGTTCCATACGTTCCGGTGACCGAACCCGTCATCGGGGACGCGCGTCAATTCGTCGAGGCCTGGGGCAACGGCTGAAATCCGGCGCACGCCGGTATCCGTATGCGGTAGCGCAACTCTAAGACGAGCGCGGACCGGGGGCGCGCAAGCGAAAGCTACGGAATCGTTCGACATCGGTGAGCCGACGCATCAGGTCCGCACCGTCCCCGATGGCGAAGGCCAGCAGTATCGCGCCGGTCACCAGCTCGTGCACATAGGGCGGGACGCCGACCGTGGTGAGCCCGGTCCGCAAAAGGCACAGCACCAGGACGCCGGCGGCGATACCGAGCGGCCGGCCGGTACCCCCGGACAACGACGCACCGCCCAGAATGACCGCGGCGACCGCGGGTACGGATACATCCGAAAGCCCGGCCGGCGACGCGGTTGAAAGGCTGTAGCTGAGCATCGCACCGGCGAGCGCGGAGAGCGTGCCCGAGGCACCGAAGACCCCGATGATGATGGCTTCCGTCCTGACGCCGGCGAGTACGCTCGCCTGGACGTCGCTGCCGGTCGCGATCATGTCGCGTCCCGTTCGGGTGTAGCCGACCACTACGGCGGCAACGATGAAAAGCGCCCAGGCGACGAGGCTGCGGATCGAAAACACCTCCAGGATCGGCGCGTTCATTGACATGGCGAGTTCAAGGTTGCCCAAAGGCACATTGCGGTTGCCGGTCAGCACGTAGGCGATTCCGCCGAAGGTGAGCAATCCACCCAGCGTCACCGCTACCGAGCTAAGCCGCAGGCGGGTCATGAACACTCCCTGCGCAGCCCCGCCTAGAAGGCCGACGGCGACGGCGGCCGCGATTCCCAGCGCGGGGCTGGTCGCGCCCACCAGCACGGCGACGCAGCCTCCGAGGCCGAACATGCCGGCAAAGGAGATGTCGAATTCCCGCACCAGCATGGTGAGCCCGAGGCCGAGCGCCACCGGGCCGAGCGTCGAGAAGTTCTGCAGCACGCTGAAGGCGGTCTCCCAGTTGAGCGGCAGGCCGGCGGGCAGCGCCAATGCGACAAAGGCGGCGCTCAGGATAAAGAAGAGCGCGAACACCCGTTGAGTTGCGTTGCCCAGCAGCTGCCGGAGGAACTTCACGCGCGCAGCCTTCCCTGGAGCAGCACCGCGGCGAGCACGATCAATCCGATAAACAGATACTGGTATTCGGTCTCGAAACCGCGCAGCAGCAGCATGACCGTCACGCTTGCGATCACCACCACGCCGAAGAAACTGCGACTCACCGAGCCCTCGCCTCCGGCGATCGCGGTGCCGCCGACCAGAACCCCTGCGATGGCGCTGTAATCGTAGCCTTCGCCATACTCCATGGTTCCCGCGCCGTAACGGCCGGCGATCAGAATGCCAGCCAGGCCCGCGAACAGACCGGCGAGCGCATAGACGGCGGTCACGGTGCGCCAGGTCTGGACCCCGGCCGCGATCGCCGCGCGCAGATTGCTGCCCACCATCATCACGCGCTGTCCAAACTGGGTGTAGCTTTGGATGACCTGCCCGACGACCACCGAGGCGAGGAAAACCAGCCCGGCCAGGGGAATGCCGCCCACCTTAGCCTTGAGGAAATCCAGCACGTTTTCCGCCGCATAGATGGTCTTGCTGCCGGTGGCGAACTCGGCCGCTCCGTGAATCAGGGCAAGTGCCGCGATACTGACGATGATCGGATTGGCGCGGAAATAGCCGATGATAAAGCCTTGCGCCGCGCTTACGACGATCGCGACCGCAATCGCGCTCGCAAGCGCCGGAACCGCACCGAATCCCGAGAGCGCGGCACAGACGATGGCGGCGACTCCGGTAGTCGCGCCCAGCGAAAAGGACATGATGTTGCCGCTGAGGGTGATGAACGTCATGCCCACCGCCACGCAGCCGATCAGCGAGCCGGTATTGATCAGCGACAGCAGACTCGGGGCTGCCGTGAACCCCGGCGTGATCACGGCCAGGACGAGCAGGATCGAGAGTCCGGCGAAACGGATCGGAAATCCAGTGCCGATGCGAACGATCCATTCAGACCGCGGCCCCGTTGCCGCGGCGCCCGCCCCACGCTCGCGAGCGATCTCCATCATGCCGTCCCGGCCATGGCCGTCTGCTGCTGGATGATGTCGGACAGGACGCGGGTTCGGTCGATCGCGTCACCGGCATATTCGGCGACTTTGGCGCCGCGGTACATGGTGACCACGATGTCCGACATGCCCACCACCTCCTCGATGTCGGCAGAGGTCATCAGTATCGCGTATCCCTGATTGCAAAGGCGTCGCATCAGTACATAGATTTCCGCCCGCGCACCGACGTCGACTCCCCGCGTCGGTTCGTTCATCAGCAGCACGCCCGTGCCGTGGCTCGTCACCGATCGGCCGACTGCAACCTTTTGCTGGTTGCCGCCGCTCAACTCCCGCGTCCGCGACCGCAATCGACGGCCATCGATCCCCACCATCCCTGCGAGCCGGCCGGCAGCCGCGGTGAGGCGCTGGCGGGACATCCAGCCGCCGGCCCCGAGCGTATCGAGCTGCGTCGCCAGCAGGTTCTCGCGCACCGACAGGTTGAGGAACACGCCCTCGGCGGCGCGCTCCTCGGAAACGAATCGAACGTTCCGTGCCAGTGCCTTGGGCACCGAGCCGAAGCGCAGAGGCCGCCCTCCGACGGAAGCCTCGCCACGAGCGGTATACACAAGGCCCGCAAGCGCACGCACAGCTTCTGTCGCTCCCGACCCGATCTGTCCGACGAGGCAGGCGATGCACCCCTGCGGCACCACGAACGATAGGCTCCTGACGGACCCGGGAATGTGCAGATCGCGGACGACAAGCGCCGGGCCGCCCGCTGTGCTCGGGGCCTGCGGGTACATCTGCTCCAAAGGGCGCCCGAGCATAGCCTCGATCAGACCCGTTCGGTCCACCTCGGAAGTGGCGTAAGACCCGACCTCGTAGCCGTTGCGCAGCACCGTGACGCTGTCGCAGATCTCGAAGATCTCCGCCAGCCGGTGCGTAATGAATATGATCGTTCGTCCCTGTTGCTTCAGTCGTCGCAAGGTCGCGAAGACCTGGGCGATCTCCCGGTCCGACAGCGTTGCGGTCGGCTCGTCCAGGATCAGCACCCGGGCGTTGCGCACCAGCATGCGCGCAATCTCGAGCAGCTGGCGTTCGCCGAGCGAAAGCGTGGACGCCCGCACGTCGACCGCGAGATGCCTGAGGCCCACCAGCTCAAGAACCTCCCGCGCACGCTGGCGCAAGGCTCGTCGGCGATGCAGGAGCGGAACGTCGCGATGGCCGAGCCAGATGTTGTCCTCGACCGAAAGGTGCGGCGCAATGCTGAGTTCCTGCGAGACGAAGGCGATGCCGAGCGCCTGCGCGTGCAGCGGACCCTCGATCCGGCGCTCGGCGCCGTCGATCACGATGGTGCCCCTGTCGGACTGGTGGACGCCGGTCAAGATTTTTATCAGAGTGCTCTTGCCGGCGCCGTTTTCGCCGCAGATTCCGCGCACCTCGCCGGGCGCGACTGCGAACGACACGTCGCGCAACGCCTGAACCGCGCCAAAGGACTTGGCCACGGCGCGCGCTTCCAAGATCGGCGCAAGCGGAGGCTTCAAGCAAAACCCTCGATGTCTGTCTCAGATCCGGCTGCGGGGTGAGTCTTGCAGCGGTATGGCCCGGGCGAGTATGAGGGGACGTATCCCCTCATATCGGAACGTGCTCCGGGCCCGCCGTCAGTACGTACAAGCCTTCACGTATTTCCCGACATTGCCGCCGGTGATCGATTCGACCGGCTGAAAGTTGTTTTTCTTCACGGTCTTCCCGTTGAGGACGTCGGCGATGACCTCGACAGCGACCCTGCCGGTTCTTGTCGGCAGATTGGTTGCCGTGCTGTATTGCCGTCCGGCGCGAATGTGATCCATACCGAATTTCATACACGTCGAGCTGACGACGATCAGCTTGCCGTCGGACGTGCCAAGTTGAACGTCGGCAGCCTTGGCGGCCTGGACCACGCCATGGGCCATATTGTCGGCCATGGCGTAGATGGCGTCGAGACCGCCCTGGGCAGCGTAGCGGGCAAAAAGCTGACCTGCGATCTGCTCGCTTTTCGCCATGTTCCACTTCGCATCCTCGATCGAGAGAATTCGGATCTTGGGATCTTTCGCAATCGCTTTCTTGAAGCTCTCGATTCTGAGCTGCGGGGTGGCTTCGGAAAGCGTCCCCGAAATGATCGCGATCTTCGCCGTCTTGCGGTTCTTTACCGCGTGCACGAGTGCCTCGCCGGTTGCGTTGCCGAGTTCTTCCTGCCGCTCGCCGACGAAGGCCGTATAGAGGTCCTCGTGGCCGGGCTCGATCGGGCTGTTGACGAGCACGACGGGAAGGCCGGCTTGTTTGGCCCGCGTAAGGGCGGGAATGACGGCATGCGCATCGACCGGCAGCAGTGCGATCGCGTCGTATTTCTGCGCTATGGTGTCGCCGATGAGTTGGTCCTGCGCGGCCGAATCATATCCCGAGGTCAGTACCGTCACCTTCATGCCGCGCGCCTGGCCCTCCTTCTCGATCGTGCGTGCGATGGCGGCGATGAACGGGTTCTTCGTGCTCGTGGCCACGAAGGCGATGCGCTTGTTCTTGGTGTCCGCCGCCGCCGGTCCGAACGCGCTGGCAAACAGCGCGGCAGCCAGAACTGCCGCAACGAATGTCCTGCTCATTAGCGTTTCCCTCCCCCCAATAAAGCTTGCGCAACAAATTGGAGGCCCCGGTAACCGGGGCCTCTGCTTTGCATTCCGGCGCCAAGAGAATTGCCTCAGAATGCCGCGTTGAGCGTAGCACCTTCGAACCGAGCGCCGCACCTGCGCCGCCAATCGAGCGAAGCAAAGCGTGATCTAGGTCACAGGGGTGTCGTCCACGAGCGCTAACACTTTGACGGCTTGGCTTGAAATGGCCCCGAGGGAATTGAGGAATGCGACGATGAATCGCCTCAAGAACGACGAACGCAAGCTGCTTTCGACCTATTGCCAATTGTGCGTACTTGGCCCCGACGTGATGCAGGTCGAAGTCGTCAATGGCGTGGCGACGCGGGTCCAACCGAACTTCGATCTGAAGGGCGAGGCGCCCGCCGACGGCAAGGTGTGCATCAAGGCATACGGCCAAATTCAGAAACTCTACGACCCCAACCGCGTTCTCAGGCCGATGAAACGAACAAATCCGAGAAAGGGTCGCGAGCAGGACCCGGGCTGGAGGGAGGTCAGCTGGGACGAAGCGCTCGATACGGTCGCCGACAAGCTCAACGATATCCGTCGCCGTGGCCTGCTGGATGAGCAGGGCAATCCGCGGGTTGCCTTGACCACCGGCGCCGGCGGCACACCCTTCCGGTATACGGGAACATTTCTTTCCTTTCTCGAGGCGTGGGGACCGGTCGACAAGAGCCTGGGCTCGGGCGGCACCGCCAAGTGCAATCATTCGGAACATATCTTTGGCGAGCTTTGGCACCGGGCGTTCATGACCACGATGGATGCGCCCCATTGCGAGTACGCGCTCGCCTTCGGGGAAAACGTCAATGCCAGCGGCGGCGTTACCGGGGTGCGCCGGCATACGGACGCGCTGGCGCGCGGCGCCAAGAAGATTCAGTTTGAACCTCAGTTGTCGGTGACCGGCGCAAATGCCACCGAATGGATTCCGATTCGCCCCAACACCGATTCGGCGGCCCTATTCGCGATGCTGCACGTGCTGCTGTACGAGCATGCACTCGAAGAACTGGACGTCGAATTCCTGAAACACACGACCAGCTCGCCCTATCTCGTCGGCCCCAACGGATTCTACCTGCGTGATCCCGAGACCCGCAAACCGCTGCTCTGGGATCGCGCATCGAACGGCCCGGTTCCATACGATACGCCGGGCGCCGATCCCGAGCTGTCGGGGAAATTCACCGTGGATCGATCGGTCGAGCTGGGCGCCGACGAGGATCTTTGGGAACATGAGCATGTGACGGCCGAGACGGCTTTCGGGCTGATGAAGGCGCACCTGGCTCATCACTCGCCAGAATGGGCCGAACCGATCACCGATGTTCCGGCAAAGACCCTGCGCCGCCTCGCCAACGAATTTCTGGACCATGCGCACATCGGCGCGACCACCGACGTGGACGGGCGAACGCTCCCCTACCGCCCGGTCTCGGTGATGGTAGGGCGCGGCGTCAACACCGGATGGGGCTCATACGAGTGCCTCTGGGGGCAGACGATGATGGTCACCCTGGTAGGTGCGCTGGAGGTCCCGGGCGGACTGGTGGGCGGTTCCATTTTCATCACGGCGCCGCCCTATGAGCGCGTCGACACCGTGACCGTCGGAGACGACGGTTTCATGGGCTACCCCTTCAACCCGACCGGCAGGGACGACTGGGCCGCCGCGCCCAAGGTGAGGCACGCGCACACGACGATCCTGCCGTTGGTCTCCGACAGCTATTACTCGCAGAACATCGGCGCGTCGATGTTGTCGTGGATGCGCTTCCAGGGACGTGCCGCGCAAACCTGGCCGAAACCGATGCCGCCGGACATCTGGTTCATCTTCCGGGCCAACCCGTTGATTTCCTTTTCCGAGACGACGCGCATGATGGCAACGATGGCCGAGATGCCGTTCACGGTCTCGTTTGCCTATACGCTCGATGAGTCCAATCACTTTGCCGATCTCCTGCTCCCCGAAGCCATCGAGCTGGAGAGTACGCAGCTTATTCGTATCGGCGGCACGCGCGGCGAGGAACAGTTCTGGAAATCGCAGGGATTTGCGCTGCGCCAAGCCGTGGTCGAGCCGCGCGGCGAAGCACGCGACTTCACCTGGATCTCAACTGAATTGGCGCGACGCACAGGCCTTTCGGAAAAATACTACGAGCAGATCAACGCCGGCATCCTCTGCGCGCTGCCGCTCAGGGACAGGAATTTCGATTTCTCGCTCGATCCGAAGCAGGACCACAGCGTGGAACAAATCTGGGACGCGGTCTGCCGGGCCGCCAGCGTCAGCGTGACCGAGGGCAAGGAGGAACACGGTCTGGACTGGTTCAAGGAGCACGGATTCATCATGGGGCCGTATTCGCGCCTGAACTGGTACATCTATCCCAAGCTCAAGGACCTGGGGCTGCGGTTCGAGCTTCCGTACCAGGAGCGCTATCGGCGCGTCGGCGTCCAGCTCGCCCGGCGCATGCACGAAAGCGGACAGCATTGGTGGGACAAGCAGTTGGAAGAGTATCAGGCGCTGCCCGAATGGATCGACGTCTGCAAGCTCTGGGAAGACGCACTGGAACGAATCTACGCAGTCGACATCAGGGATTTCCCGTTCTGGCTGCTCACGTCCCGCGCGATGCAATACGCCGGGGGCGGCAACGTCACCGTTCCGCTGATGAATGAAATGGCCGACAACATCAAAGGCCAGGATGGAGTCATGATCAACGCCAAGGCCGCCCGGAAGATCGGGATTACCGACGGCGACATGATCGAGGTGTGTTCACCGGTGGGTCGTACCCTCGCGCGAGCGCGCCTCAGAGAGGGCATCCGGCCCGATGTTCTTATCCTTACCGGCCAGTTCGGTCACTGGAAGACGCCGCTTGCCAAAGACCGGAACCGGGCCAGCTTGAACGACATCGTCCCGATGCAGCTCGAGTTGATCGACGGCATGGGATCGATCAACGATATGGTGAAGGCGAACGTCAGGCCGGTCTAGCGGCGGCCGGTCCCCGCGGCCGGGCGAGGGCGTAGCCCTGCAGGCGCGCGGCGCGGGTGACGATCGCGAACTTCACGTACCATCCGCTGAGCACGACCAACGCCGCCGCGATGGAATTCAGGTGCAGCGCGGCGCCCGGTGCGCCCAGCGCCGAAACCAGCAGTATCAGCGGCAAGGCAACGCCGAAGATCAGCATCGTCGCGTGAACGCCGGCAAGGACCTGCGGTCCCGATCGGACCGCGTTCGCGCCCGCGAGCCCGGCTTTGTAGCTCCACCATGCCCAGGCCCGCAGCACGGTCAGCGCCAGCAACACAGCGCTCAGCCAGGCGGGCACCGCCGGCGTCAACGCAAACAGCAGCAGCAACAGCCCGGCGCCCTCGCTCAAGCCGGTCGACATCACGAGCGGCAGGATCGCCGGCAGGCGCCACGCGGGGACGCCTTTCGACGCCCGCAGCATCATCGCCTGGCAGTAGAGAAATGCCAGTCCCGCGAGGCCGGCCAGCCCGATGAACGCGGGCAGGCGCCATTGGACGCCGGCCGCAGCCAGAGCAAACAGGATTGCCGCAGCCACCGCTTCGCGCGTCATCCACGAAGTCCTGAAGTTCAAGAAGACATTCAAGAACCGCCCGGGGCGCCCGATTTCCAGCCAGACCAGCGCCAGCCCCGCGCCGACGATGATCAGGGAAACCAGGCCGAGGAGCCCGGGCGGGCTTTCCGGGTAGCTGGCCGCCGCGGTCAGGAACATCAGCGAGCCACCGGTACCGCCGAACATGAAATTGCAGGCGGCGCGCCAGTCCCAGTACCGCTGGTGGACGTCGCCGAATCTCATGCCTGGCTCCGCGCGGTTTCCCGGTTGTTCCACAGGTAGTAGAAGCCGGGTTCGGTTCCCAATTCCTCGTGCATCCGGAACTGATTGTATCGGGCGAGCAATCGGGAAACCTTGCTTTCGGGATCGTCGATGTCACCGAAATGCAGGGCCTCGGCGATACATGAGTTCACGCAGACCGGAGTTGCGTCGACATCCGTTCCTGGGGTCAGCCCGCGCGCCAGGCCGTCATCGATACGCTCGGCGCAGAACGTGCATTTTTGCGACACGCCGATGCGTTTCTCGTTGGATTGCATGCGTTCAAGTTCGGTCGGTTCGTCCCCGTGCGCATAGGCCGGCCGGTCGACCTTGCTGCGCGCCTGGTAAGGACAGGCGACGGCGCAATAGGCGCATCCGATGCACAGGTCATAATCGATTGTGACTATGCCATCGTCGCGCCGACCGGTGGCGGTCGAAGGACAGACGTGCATGCAGGGCGGATCGGCGCAATGCTGACAGCCGACCGGCACGAAGACCCGCTGCACGTCCGGATACTCGCCGAATTCGAAATCGAGCACCTTGCGCCACTGCACGCCCGGCTCGGTCGCATAGGCTTGCCGGCAAGCCGCCGCGCAAGTCTGACAGCCGACGCATCGGTCAAGATCGGCGACCATTACATAGCGCGTCATGTCGTTCCTTCGCGTTGCTCCGTATCGCGATGCCTGAGCCTTGCTCGGATCACGGCGGGTTGAACTTTCTCCGGCGGTGCGCTCGATACCGCTGCGGATTGTAGCGCCCTTCGGGATTCTTCTCCCGCCCGATGGAAGTACCCGGCGAACGTGTAACAGCGACGATTTCCATCATTTCGCTCTGCGACGAATGCGGCGACGCGTCCACGTCGTCCGTTCAGCCATCCAAAGCGTGATCTACATCACACGGATCCCGTCCCCGGGCGCTAATACTTTGCGGGCTTTCCTGTAATCAAAAGCACGCACGGCACGAGCTTGCCCGGCCGGGGTGCGCCGGCAAAGCCACGGCTCGCGCGAGGGTGGCGGGTGTTCCTGCGATGATGTCCGGACTCGCCGCATCGCAATGCCGCTGTCGGCGCAAAGCCATGGGTTCAGGCAAGCGCAAATGATCCGGGACATGCCGCGAAATCCGCGGAAATCGGCCCGGACCGCGTGAGGACGATCTGCGACCGAGAGGAGGAAAGCCTGCATGATCGGCAAGCGTCCCGTGCAAAACTCCGTCAAGGCCGGCAAGTGGCTGAACACGTCGTGCAAGATGTGCCTGTTCACGTGCAACATGCGCGCGCTGGTGTCCGACGAGGGCGTGGTCATCAAGGTCGAGGGCAATCCCACCAGCGCGGCCAACGGGCCGCACCTTTGCCCCAAGGGCAATGCCGCGATCACCCGGCACTACGATCCCAACCGGTTCAAGACGCCGGTCAAGCGCAGCAACCCCGAAAAGGGCCCGGGCGTCGATCCGAAATGGGTGCCGATCAGTTGGGAGGAGGCCTACGACATCGTCGCGCGCGAACTGAAGAAGACGCGCGACGATGATCCGAGGAAGCTGCTGCCGGCGATCGGCAATTTCCACAAAGGGTGGTTGCGTCTCTGGCCAGCGGTATTCGGCACCAAGAACGTGCTGTCCTCGATCAGCAACTACTGCGGCGGCGGTTACCATTCGATGAACGGCATGATTCATTCCACGTTCTCGGTGGCCAACGACGTGAACTACTGCAATTACTGGCTCACCAACGGTTCCGGAGACGGCTTTTCCTCGCACATGCAGGTGGCCGCGCAGGCGGGCGTCGTCGCCGACGCGCGGGTCAAGCGTGGCATGAAGGTCGTGTGCGTGGAGCCGCGCCTGTCGGTCGCGGGAGCCAAGGCGGAGGAGTGGATTCCGATCCGCCCGGCCACCGACCGGCTGTTCGCGCTCGGCCTGTGCCATGTGCTGGTGAATGAAAAGCTCTACGACACGAAATTCCTGAAGCGGGACACGAACGCCCCGTATCTGGTCGGCCCCGACGGCTACTTCGTGCGAAACGCCGAAGGCGAGGTGTACGTGTGGGACACGGTCGAGGGCAAGGCGAAGCTGTGGAACGACCCGAGCGTCAAGGACTGCGCGCTGGAGGGCTCGTACGAAGTCCAGGGTGTGTCCTGCAAGCCGGGATTCCAGCTATTGCGGGACATCCTGCAGGACTGCACGCCCGAGCGCATGGCGGAAATCACCACCGTCCCTGCCGGCACCATCGGACGCGTCGCCCGCGAAATGGCGAAGGCGGCGCAGATCGGATCGACCGTGGAAATCGACGGGCGCACGCTGCCGCTGCGCCCGGCGGCGTACATCTATTACCGCGGCTCTCAGGCGCACAAGTACTCGACGATGGCCAACCACGCGTTCAAGTTGGTCAACATGCTGCTGGGCAACATCGATGCGCCCGGCGGACACGTCGGGGCCACCCTGGACGACAAGTCGGTCGACCGAGGCCACATCAAGCCGGGCGCCAACGGCATGATCGATGTGGTCACGCACCCGCACGGTCCGCCGCCGCCGTTCTCCTATCCGCCGAACGAGACCAACATCGCCGGATACTTTCCTTTCGGCTGGATTCCGGGACACCTGAATCACGAAGTGCTATCGAATCCGGACAAATACAATCTGGATTACCGTCCGGATACGGTCCTCATCTGCCACGCCAATCCGCTCTGGAACGTAACCGGAAACCGCGAAACCTGGTACCGCATCCTGCGCGGCATGCGCTTCATATTCGCTGTCGACATCATCCCCAACGAGACCAACGACTTCGCCGACGTCATCCTGCCCTGCCACGATTTTCTGGAATCGTGGAACATGCTGATGAACGACGCCGGGCACACCGAAGGCGTGAGCCTGCGCCAGCCCCTGACCGGACCGCTGTACGATACCCGCAGCGAGGAGGAGATCTTCTACGAACTGGCCGAGCGGCTGGGTTTCCTCGAGCAATACAACGATGCGCTGAATCATGCGTTCGGCTTCCACATGAAGCCGGAATTGCTGCTGGACAATAGACTGAAACATACCGACAGGGAGATCGCCCGGCGCAAGGGACTGCTCTGGAACGGACAGGACCTCGACTGGTACATCGAGCGCGGACATGCGGTCACGCCGCGGCGCCCGGACAAGTGGTACCGCCCCTGGGAGGGCCTGCGACTGCGCTTTTACATCGAGGACTTCCTGCGCATGCGCGACGAGCTCAAGGCCAGGATGGAAGCGGCGAACGTGCCGATCCGGCACGAATGGGGCTGGGAGTGCTACCAGCCGTTGCCGCTGCCGCTGCTCGATCCGGTCCTCCAGGAGCCACCCGAGTACGATCTTTACGCGATCAGCTTCAAGGAAGTCCAGATCAACTTCGGCGAGACGCTGGGCAACCCGTGGATCGACGACATCGTCTATCGCGACCCGGTGCACACCACCATCCTGATGAATGCGCGAACCGGCGTCGCGCGCGGACTGGGTAATGGCGACATCGTGCAACTGGACTCCCCGTACGGGCACATATTCGGGAGGATCTCGCTGTCGCAGGGCGTGCACCCCGAGACCGTCGCCGTATCCAACTCGCTTTCGCGCATCGCCACGCAGCACAAGGGCGTGCGCCCGGGGGGAGGAAATTTCAACGAACTGCTGCCCGCGGACCTGCGCAACACCGATGCCTGCAGCTCGCAGCTGGAATCGGTCGCACGCGTGAAGATCACCAAGCTCGCGATGCGGGCGAGCGAGCTTCCGGCCGGGTCGGTATTCGCCACCGGAAGGGTGCACTGATGGCTACCTGGGCGATGGTGTTCGACCTGAGGCGGTGTATCGGCTGCAACGCCTGCACCATAGCCTGCAAACAGGAGAACAATCTGCCGACCGGGGTGTTCTTCACCAAGACGCTGACCGAAGAGGGCGGGGAATACCCCGACGTCAAGCGCGTGTACGTTCCGACGCTGTGCAACCATTGCGAATCCCCGCCGTGCGAATGGGTCTGCCCCACCGGCGCCACCTACGTGCGGACCGACGGCATTGTCATGGTGGACGAGGACAAGTGCATCGGCTGCGGGTCCTGCATCGTTGCCTGCCCCTACGACGCACGCACGCGCGTCGAGCGCGAGCACATCCGCGCGGGGCTGTTCATGCACGGCGAACTGACCGCTTTCGAGCAGCAGGGCGTGTCGCGCTTTGTCCCCGGCACGGTGGCGAAGTGCACGTTTTGCCATGACCGCATCGACGCCGGCATGCAGCCCGCCTGCGTGGTCACGTGCCCGACCGACGCACGCATCTTCGGCGATCTGGACGACTCCGAAAGCGGGGTCCGCCGGCTGATTCGCGAACGCGGCGGCCGTGCGCCGCTGGCCGAAAAGAACACGGGACCGAGGGTCTTCTATGTGGACTGATCGCGAACGCCCCCGGCGGATCCGGGGAAACAAGAGGCTTTGCCGACCATGCTAGGTCACTCATCCTCGATCGTCGGTGACGAATTCCGGCCGGGATTCCGGCTGCAGACCCACTGGGGCTGGTCGATGGCGGCGGCATTCTTCCTCGGCGAAGTCGGCGCCGGGTTGTTCCTCGCGTCGCTGTTCCTTGATTTCGTCGACGGCATGATGCTGGGCATCGCGCTGACCGCAGTGGGGAAATCGGGCGGTCACCTGCTGCATCTGGGCCAGCCGCTGCGGGCGTGGCGAGCCATCGTCAAGCTCGACCGTTCCTGGGTCAGCCGCGGGCTGCTCGCGATCGTCCTGTTCACCGGCTTCGGGGTGCTGCATGTGCTGGACGCGGCGCAGTTGACCGCTGGACTGTTGCCCCGTGCACTGTCACCGCTTGTGACCGGAATTTCGGCGGCGGCGGCCGTGGTGGTCATGCTCTACCAGGGGTTCGCGATGTCGCATTCCTCGGCGATCGCGCTCTGGAGCTCGGGTCTCATGCCGGTAATCAGCGTCACCTACGCCTCGCTCGGCGGATTGGCCCTCGCCACGGCGCTGGGCCTGGAGACCGGATCCGCCGAACGGTTCGCAGGATCCGCGCTGATTCCAACGCTCGAGCTTGCGCTGATCGGTTACGCGCTTGTCATGAATCTGAGCCTGCTCCACGCGGCCTACTATGGCTCGCGAGGCGGTCAGAAATCGGTCGAACTGCTGCTCAAGGGCGATTTGTCGAAATGGTTCCTGTCGCTGGTGTTTGCGATCGGGTTGATTTTCCCCGCGGCGATGATCGCATTCGGGCTCCAGGGACCGGCGGCGGCAATCTGGAGTGCGGCCGCTATTCTGCTGGGGTATTTCGCGCTGCGCGTGTTGCTGTTCAAAGCGGCTGTGTACGATCCGATGCAGAGCTTCATTGCCCGCACTCAGCGAGTCTAGGTTCCTGCTGGATACACTCACGATGGGCTGTAAATTGAAAGCGGACGGATGCGGATTGCGAAACCGCGTCGCGGTAATGGCGACGATACTATGATCCGGTCCCGATCTGACCTCCGCCGCAGGCAAGGCGCGCGCACCGTCCCGGCGCACCGCCTCGACGCCTCCGGCGACTTCCCGAGGCGTGAGCGCTGCGAGGTGATCGTCGAGGAGGTTCTGACCGTCGATGTCGAAGGGGTGGATCGCTATTCACTCATGTGGACCCCCACGCAAAGCGTGCTGGAGCCGGTCGGCTACACGGAATCGGACGGCTTGCTGGCTCCATCCGGGGAATCGGAACCCCTGGCACTCGCGGCGGGCTTCTGCTTCACGGAAGGATTGATCGGCGCCATCGAGGATGTGCGCAGCATTGCAATGTGCCCGGGCAGTTCTCGGACGGTGCGGGTGCAGTTGCTCGATGCCTCGCGTGCAATCATGCGCCGGCGTCACGGCATGGTCACGAGTTCCTGCGGCCTGTGCGGCGGACGCGAACTGATCGAAAACGGTGTTCTTGGCCTGAATCCGGTGCAAGACGCACTGCGCATAGACGGCGAATTGCTTGCGAACGCGATATCGGCGATGCGGGAGCGCCAAGTGATTTTTCAGCGGACCGGTGGCGCCCACGCGGCCGCAGTGTTCGATTCGGCGGGCACCGTTCTCGCCGCAGCCGAAGACCTGGGACGGCACAACGCCATGGACAAGGTTATCGGAAGTTGTCTGCTGCGCCGCCAGTCGATGGCGGCGTGCGGGGTAGTGCTCTCCAGCCGGTTGAGCTTCGAGATGATCGTCAAGGCGGCCCGGGCCGGCCTGGAGTTGGTCGCGGCGGTTTCGGCACCGACATCGCTCGCGATCGAAATTGCCGATCGATACGGAATCACGTTGTGCGGCTTCGTGCGTGACGATCAGGCCACCCTCTATACGCACGAAAGGCGTGTGCGCGACAAGCCGCGCGCGCTCGCGCACCACTTGGCCAGCGCGGGATAGAGCCGGGAAGCTTCGCTTTCTGCGACATCGCGGATCACGACCAGGACATGCTGCCGGCGGCCGGTCTTGCGCCGGGGGTGCCGCGCATCCGGAAAGCGTCCAGGGCCGGCGGCTCCAAGGTCGGATAGCTGTTAGCCGACGAGCTTGTCGTACTCGTTGTGCGTACCGATCCAGAACCAATGAACGCCATCCGGGACCGGCAGCCCGGGCGCGCGGTAATAGAGGCCAACGCGGATGCTGTGATATTGACCGTTTCCAACGGTCTTGAAATGTAGCGACGGGTGCGCCGGATCAGTCCTGAGCTGAGCGTAGTTTCGGCGCGCGACGGCTCGAACGTCAGCTGGTAGCGCATCAAAACACCGCCAAAAGCGCTTTGACGCGGTGTGTTTCAAAGCTCTCGCGTCGGGCCAGTGCGATAGTCGGCAAGCGCCTCCGCAGCCAGTCCGTCAAGCTTGCCGGAGGTGGCGTCTTGCTCGATTTGCCTGTCCCACGCGGCGGCATCGAACTCGGCGAACCAGCGCCGGAACTCAGCCAATTCCGAAGGGGGCAGTGACTCCACGGCTTTCTCAATCGACTTTACGTTTCCCATACATCAACTCCAATTGGGATGCAACAAGAAGTATGCGACAAGTCGGTGCTTAAGCGCAATTTCCTCGGCTAACGTCCGCGCCCACCCGCGCGCGGCTGCGACGGTTGATCGAAGTGCGACGCTTCTCGCGCGTCGAAGTGGGGCGCGTTAGAAGGCATTACCGGTGCTATGCGTGCCATTACAGAAACTGTGCGGCAAGCTGAAGACCGAAGCCCGTCAAAAGAAGAAGGAGTCCGCAAATGGACGCTCGCTCCTACCAGACGCGTCGGCGCTCGACCTTGCGATTGTGATCCGCAACGGTCTCACCGTCGGCACCGAAAGGTGTTCCGTCCTCGAGGCCAAGGCTGAATCCGGTCTCGAGTTGAGGCTGATGCCATCCGAAAAACCACACGACTGCAACACCGACGATATCGAGAACCAGACCAGCGATCGTGAGGCACCTCGGGTCCATGCAATGCCATATCAACGTTCGCGAAGCCGCGCTTGCGAAGTGTCGCTGTCGATCGCGCAGTTATGCACCCGCTCGATGAAACTCTGCAACTGATACAGGCTTCCGCACGGCAACCGACTTTCTGAGAGCTTTGATGCGTTCGAGCTCGTGCATCGTCTGAGCCGTGAAGTAGGACTCTCCGCAGTGCGGACAAGACCACATCGGGATTCTTTCGACCACAAGAAGGCTTCGTCCAGCACCAAAGGTCCTGGCTACCCGCTTGAGGATTACCCCCGCGCGGCCGCACGCAACGCAGAGAGACCTAGACGAGGTAGACCGTGATGACATAGAGCGCGCCGCTCGGGCCAACCTTGACGACCGCTTCGGCTTCGCGGCCGTCAAGGGTACGCCCCCGGATGACGATTTTGGTTTCGTGCCTCTGGCGGTCCTTCTGGCGCTCGACGATGCGGCCAGTGAGGATGATGTTTTCGAGATCGAGGATCGTGAGGTTGTCATCTTCCACGTGTTGTTCTGCGGCGGGCCTCGATAGTGATTGCACTGGCACCGCGCCGGCGGCCCGTCCGCAGGAACAAACGGTTCGGCGCCAACACCGCTACGCGACCTGAGCGAGTGGGACAAGAATCTCGACGGACTCAAACGGTACCGAGATTGCATCATCCCCGGAGCGCTCAATCAGGCCAAGTTCTTCCAATCGCGAAACGTCGGTGTGGACATTCGAGTAGTTTCGCTCGGCCGCCTTTGCCAGGGCGTAGATACTGCAGGGGCCGACTCGACGCAGCGTATCGAGGAGATCCAGGCGGGCAGGGGTCAGCTCCGCGAAAAGCGAGCGGGCGGACTCGAAGCTCAGCCGGAAGTCCGGCGTCCGACCTTGCCGGGAATTGGCAAGCTGTTGCGCCGCAGTGCGGAATATCGAACCTTTACGCGCTACTTCAATGATCGCCTTCATGTTCTGCCTCCAGTTCTCGACATCGCGCCTGAAGTCTTCGAGCAGCTGTTCAAGCGTGGTGAAGACGTAATGTTCCTCGCGATCCCCAATGTGCCTATGATCGCCTTTGCCGCGCTCGTTGTCGTACCGCACTCGACTCACCCCGGCGGAGCCATAGTAGAGGCGGTACTTATACCGGTGTGTACTCGGGGTCGGAGGCTCGGACAATTCCCAAACGACGATTTCAATGATCGAACCGTCGTCGCGGATTTCCTTAGTACGAACTACGAGAACAACCGGCATATATTGCATGGTAGCAATATAGCGGCAACATGTCTATCGCGCCGAACGCTGCGCGATGACGCGCACGAAGCAAGCGCGCGCAGCCGCGCTTGCGAGTGGCGCTGTCCATCGCGCGGTTAGCCGCGCCCTTTGGTATCACGGGCCGCGTGCATGGCTATGCCGACAAAGAGGAGTGCGACGATAACCATTAACGCTGCGACGATAATCTCCATGGTCATAGCTCCTTCAACGACTGAATGTGGCGGTCAATCCGCCGATGGAGCAGGAGAATGCCAATACTCAAGGCTACCACGACGATAACGGCCGCCCAGAGCAAGAGAGTAGTAGCTGAATCGACATTAGACACGAGCCATCCAAAAGTACTGATGTCCGTCACCAGGAGAATCCCCAGCCAGATCTTCAGATACGCAATCTTTTCCTTCGCAATGTCCAGGTCGGACATGAAGAGCAGGCTCCGATTACTGTCTCGGTCAGAGGATACACGAAACGCACACGGTGCGAAGGAACGTGCCGGGCGCGCGCTAACGCCGCGTTGAGCCGCGCGGGGCATGGACACGACAGGAAACGGTACGCCGTCTCACCGCGTCGACCTCGAACGCGAAGTTAGAGAGCACCTATTTTTCTTCGTAGTCGTTTCGGTCATATTGCTTTGTAAGCATGGTTGAGTACCTTGCCCCAAGGTAATGCTCACACATTTCGATTGTACGCTTTAGATTCACAATGGCATCACCATACTCGATCAATAGGTGCTCTGCCATTTGTATTCGTTCTGCGTGGCCCAACGGAGATCCGAATTTCTTAGCAACACCATAAGCGCTTTCGAGCAAGGTATCTGTCGCTTCCATGTTGTAACAGATTCCTTCGATGGCACGGCGTTGATCGGGGGTAAGGCGATCAAGAACAAGCGCTGCCAGTTCTCGAATTAGCGTTGTATTAAATTTGAGAATTGGTGCCGGGATAATTTGATTTTGCGTCCGCATGGCATCGCGGTTCCGGCGCACGGTTTCTAGCTTGGACTTGGCGAGACCGAGATTCATCTCGACCTCTCCTTTAATATTTCGGACTTTCCATCAGTCGCGACGCCAGTCATTAAGCACAACAAGCGCGAATGCAGCAGCGGCGCCGACAAAGGCGCCCACGGACTGGTTATTCAAGAGTTTCTCAAGGCAAGCGAGCCAGTCCATTTTGTGCTCTCAACGTCCGTAGCCACCGGCGCGCGAACGTGGTGGCGACAAGAAGTACGACGCTTCACGCGCGTCCGCGTGCGCTGGGGGTTTGCGAGCAACTCGGGCCTTCCAATAGCCGGGCCTACGATGCTGGCTCTCGACAACCAGGATGTACACCAGGTCGTCTCTCTCGGAGTACCGAAGATTATAGGGAAACGTGTCAAGCACCCACTTGCGAAAGCCGCTCTCATCAGGAGCACCGATCTTTGGATGCATCAGCAATTGCTCGATTGCGTGCTCGACTTACGCGGCAAACCTCTCACCCAACCCGAGCGCTTGCGTTTCGTAGTACAGGATCGTTTCGACGAGGTCCACCTCGGCTTCCGGGTGGAACTCGTATCTCATCGGGCCAGCAGTGCTCGAATGTTTGCGAAGACCTGCTCACCAGGAATGCCCTTCACGCGCCCCTCGAGCAGTTCTTGGTGTCGCCTCTTTGCCTCAGCGATCCAAGCTTTCTCAATATCGGGATCAGGCGGCCCGTCAAGTTCACCAATCAGCAGCCGGATCAAGGCAGCCTTGTCGCTCTGGCTGAGCGCCCGGACCTTTTCCTCAATTTCCGCTAGGGCTGTTGCCATTGAGTTTCTCCGTTGGATCCACGGCAGTTGCTAAGTGTATCGCGCGGCGTTTTTGCTCGCTCAACATCTCCTTCGGCCGAGGAGCGAACGCTCACAGAAATTACATCGGATGTCGTCAACGGGTCGAGACTGTCGGTTTCCTTCTTACAAAGCCGACGCGGGCCGGAACTGCAGCAGCCGCCCGACTTCCCCGCTCACGACGTGACCCATTCATTTTCGGCTGACGCGGTTCCTGCCGCTGTTCTTGGCGCGATAGAGCGCTTTATCGGCGGCCTTCAAAACCTCCGAGGGGGTCGCCGCCGCGGGACCCGGCGCAGCGGCGCCGATCGAAATCGTGACCGTGAGCGTCTCGTCGGGTTCGGCGTGCGCGCGTAGCTTGGCGCCCAGTTCCTTGTCCTTCGGGCGGCCTTCGTCGCGTATCGCCATTTGGTAGCCCGCTACCGAAGCGCGGATCTCGTCCAGGTGCAGCAGCGCGTCGTCCAGCCCGGTATCGGGAAACAGTATCGTGAATTCCTCGCCCCCGTAACGGAACGCGCGGCCGCGGCCTTTGACCTGGGCGAGGCGCGCCGCGACCAGCTTCAGCGCCTGATCGCCGACGTCGTGGCCGTGCGTGTCGTTGAAGGCCTTGAAGTGATCGACATCGGCCATCGCGAGCACATAGCGCGGACCGAGACCCGCCATCGCCTCTTGCAGGGCGCGCCTGCCCGGCAGGCCGGTCAGTTCGTCTTTGAACGCGAGGCGGTGCGACTCCTGAAGCATCCCCACCAACAGGATGGCGCCCGCCGCCGCGGTGAAGACGCCGAACACTGCCGGGTCCGCGGCCCACTCGCAGGCAACGACGAACGCAACGAGCGCACCGGCCTGGCCAATGGCGATCGTCGATACCGGCCCGCCCTGCTTCGAAAAACGGGGCCGCCAAGCGCACCACGCGGCGGCGACGAATGCCGCCGAGAAAAGTACCCGCCCGATGACAATGAGCGGCACCGGGGGCGAGTGCAAGCGCCAGTTTTCCCCCAGCATTTCCTGCCAGGCCACGCCGGAGAACGAGCTGCGTCCCGAGGACGCGATCCAGGCCACGAGCAGGATTTCGAACGCGACGATGAGCAGCCAGCGATGGTTGCCGTGGTAGGACACGCCGCGCTCGGGCAGCAGCAGCGCGGACAGCACGTTGAGGGGTACCAGCACGAGCGCCGCGGCGTACACCGCTCGCGCGGCAAAACTCTCGGCGCCCAAATCGAACGCGTAGCGGTAGCCTGCAAAGACAAGCAGCAACGACACCGTTGCGACGAAAACACGCCCACGGTTGAACCACAGGCTAAGCCCCGCCCCCGCGACCAGCACGAAGTACGCGCCGAATTCCTTCAGCCCGGAGAGCGACGGCGGCAGCGCCGGGCCGAGCCAAAGTGCGAGCGCGGCGGCGACCATAATGCCAATCGGGGCGATCAGGGAACCGAACTCGGCGGCGAAAGACCGATCGTCGGGCCGAGCTTTCAGTCGCTTTTCCGTTGATCGCATGTTGACGCTGTGCTCGACAGGGCGGTTTGTACCGCTGACCCGCTCCGATCGCTCCCTTTGGGTTGGTTGCCGGTGAGCGAAATTAACATAAGATACATCGCACGCGGTTCGGCGGCGAGTTCAGTCGCCGGATCGGGACCCACCAGGGACGATCGGAAACGCATCGCCGCATTCAGGCTGCCGCGCGCCTGGAATTTGCCGCCAGCAGGACTAAGCTGAAAGAAGCCGCATCGGCGGCGTTCAGACAGGGAGGGTTGTCATGGCCGTTCATCACCTGCCCACCGTCCGGGAATTCATGGACAAGTTCGTGGATACGCTGTCGCCGGAGACCGATATCTGGGAAGCCGTGGACTTCCTGCTGGAGAAGCGGATCACCGGCGCGCTGGTTGCCAATGGCAAGGGCAAGCTCGTCGGCATTCTGACGGAATCCGATTGCCTCAAGCTGCTCACGCTGGGCGGCGCCGATCACGATGCCCCGAAGGGGAAAGTCAAGGATTTCATGACGACCGCCGTGGAAACCATACCGCCGAACATGGACATCTATTACGTCGCCGGGCTGTTCCTGACCAAGAATTTTCGTCGTCTGCCGGTGGTGGAGGACGGGCGCATCGTCGGCGCGGTCACCCAGTTTGACATTTTGCGCGCGGTGCAACGCGGTCTCGTCGGGATGACGAACCGCCGCGCCGCAGCCGGAGGGCCGGCCGGCGTCGCCTAGGGCGACGCTTCGCGTGTCCCCGTGCGGGGGGCGTCGGCGTGCGACTCCCGCGGCCTCGCTTCGTTGGCGAGCGCCGAATTTATAATGATCCTGTGAAACGCGCAGCCGACATCGAAACGATAGGACGCGTTCGCGGCTGGTTGGACAAAACGCGCCGCGTCGTCGTCCTCACCGGCGCGGGGATTTCCACCGACTCCGGAATCCCCGATTTCCGCGGGCCGCGGGGCGTGTGGACCATGAATCCCGAGGCCGAGAAGCTCGCGACGATACAGAACTACCTTGCCGATCCGGAAATTCGCAAGGCGTCGTGGCTCGGCCGGCTGAGCCACGGCGCGTGGAACGCGCGGCCGAACGCCGGTCACCGAGCGCTGGTGGAACTGGAGCGCCGCGGCAAGCTGTACGCGCTGGTAACGCAGAACGTCGACGAACTGCATCAGATGGCGGGCAATTCACAGGAACTAGTGGTCGAAGTGCACGGCACGCTGCGCAAGTTCATGTGCTGGGAGTGCGGCCGGCGCGGGCCGATGGAGGAAGCGCTCGAGCGCGTGCGCGCCGGCGATCCGGACCCGCGTTGCGAGCACTGCGGCGGGATACTGAAGAGCGACACGATCTCGTTCGGGCAGGCGCTGGTCCCCGAAGTCATCGCGCGTGCGCTGCGCGTTGCGGCCGAGGCCGAACTGTTGCTGGCGGTGGGCACCAGCCTGCAAGTCTATCCGGTGGCGGCCGCGCTACCCGCCGCGCGCGCAGCCGGAGCGAAGATCGTCATCGTGAACGCCGAGCCGACGCCGTACGACGAAATCGCGGATGCGGTCCTCTCTTCGCCCATCAGCGAGGTGCTGCCGAAAATCTGCGGCGCAGACTGAGCGCCGGGCCGAGACAGGTCCACTCATGCACGGGGAACGGGCTGCAGCCCGATAGAGCGGAATTGGCTTAAGATGCAGCGCGCAGTTGCAACGGGAATTCAGGCACGCAGTGTCCCGGCGAACGGCCTGGCTGCCGGATCGAGTATCCGTTGTTTTTCGATGCGGCGGGGTGACGAATATGAACTGACAAGGGAGCGCAATGGCGAGTATGAGCGAGACACCATGCTGACGTTGTACAACTACTGGAGTTCGGTTTGTTCGCAAAAGGTGCGCGTTTGCCTCGCCGAGAAAGGCCTCGCTTACGAGAACCGCCATGTCAACCTGTTCGAGTTCGACCACTGGAAGCCCGAATACCTGAAGATGAACCCCAACGCGGTGGTGCCGGCACTCGACCACGACGGGCACATAGTCATCGAATCGAACGTCATCCTGGAGTATCTCGACGATTGTTTTCCACAGGTGCGACTGAGTCCGCAGGATGCGAACGCCAGAGCGCGGATGCGCCTGTGGATGTTCTACTCCGAGGGGGTCGCTCACGAGAACATCGCTACATGCTCATACAATCCGCGCCACGCGGCAAGGCACAAGGCCAAGGGCCACACCAACGAGGACCTGAAACGCATTGCCGCCGGCTGCCCGAACCCGATCATCCGCAACCGCCTGCTGCGCCGCGCGGAGCACGGTGTCAGCGATGCCGAAGAGAACGAAGCTTACGAGGCGCTGGATTTCGTTCTCGACCGGATGGAGGACTGCTTGAGCCGCGCGCCATGGCTCGCAGGGGCCGAGTATTCGCTCGGCGACATTGCGATGGCGCCGTACATCAACCGCATCGAAGTGCTCAAGCGCCCCGAGATGGTGGGCGCCGCGCGACGCCCGAGGCTCGCGTCATGGTGGCAGCGCGTTCAAGAGCGGCCCGCGTTCCAGCAGGCGTTCGCGGTGAAGAATCCGGATGCGAGTGATCCGGTGCAGCGTTAGATACGCGGACAGGATTTATCCACAGTTTCTGTGGATAAGCTTGTGCGTATTTGTTCCATCCGGGTTGCCGACGCGCGGGTGCAGGTCGCTTTGCTCACGAATTAGACAGCGCTCGCATCGCAGCGGCGGGCCATTTGCGCCCCGCTGCAGGCGACGCCTGACGCGGCGCTACTCGAAACTCGCGATGCAGTCGATTTCGACGTTCACGCCTTTGCGGTGCGGTGTGCCGCCGATGCAGGTGCGCGTGACCTTCTCGCCGGCCATGAATTCGCGGAAAGCCTCGTTGAACGCGGGGAAATCCTCGGTGTGGCGCAGAACGACGCGCATGTTGACCACGTTCGCCATGGACAGGCCGGCCGCGGCGAGGATATTGGCCAGATTGGCGAGGGTCCGGCGCGTCTGCTCGCGAATGTCGGCCGAGGCCACTTCGCGCGTCTTCGGGTCAAGCGGTCCCTGGCCGGAGACGAACAGCAGATTGCCGGCGCGGATCGCCTGCGCAAGCGGAGAGGGCGTTCCCTTATCGGTGAATCCGGTGACCGGTGCATCGGGCGAGGTGATGATCTGTTTGGGCATGCGGTTCTCCTTAGGCAACGGCGCTACTCGAACGCCCGAATGATTTCCGGCGGGATGATCCCGGCTCTCAGACGCGTCGGGTCCTCGGGGTGACGCAGCGCCCAGACGCGAGTCTCCTCACCCTCCACGGATTTCAGGCCCTTGTTGTAGATCACGTGCTTGACCACGAAGGTCTTCTCGTTCCATTGGTCGATACTGCTTTCGACCGTGATTTCGTCACGGAACATCGACGGCAACAGAAATTTGGCGTGCGCGTCGACGATCGGAAAACCGACGACGTTGTACTTGTCCATGAGCGTGTCCCAGTTGAGGCCGACGCTGTCGAAATACATGCGCGTGCTCTCGTCGAACCAGACAAAATAGTTCGGGTAGAAAACGATCTTGGCCGGATCGGTGTCGCCCCAGTGGACGATCACGGAATGCCGGTAGGTATTCATGCCGCGAAAGTCGTCATGCGGCCGCTCTCCGGGATCGCGCACTCGCGCAAACGGCAACGTGCGCCTCCGCCAAACGTCGAGCGCCGCAGCACCTCGCGGAACATCCCGCGCTCATCGTCTTGCGTCCTTGAAAATCCCAAATTCATTCGTGTCGGCAACTGACGGCAAGTCTAATTCAAAATCGAGGGATTGACGGTGAATCCGGACATGGCGTACCTTGTGGGCCCCGAGCAGTCCTTCCGCTTCTCTGTTTCACGCCCTATCATGACGCATCCCCATGCTGTCGGCATCGGCCGGACAGTCCGCCGCAGGGAAGATCGGGACCTGATCCGTGGCGGCGCTGAATTCAGCGATGACTTTGATGCTTGAGGGTTGCCGTGCGCGTCTGTCCCGCTCTCGCGACATGCCCCAACGCAAGCGTCGCATGCCGGCCGACGAAGTTCAGGCAAGCACGGATCCGGCGTATTGCCGAAGGATACAGATCGATGGGAAACATTCCGTGAGGAGGTGACAGCGTGGAACCGATGCGTTCGATGCACGGCGCGCGCTGGCCATCGGCCTGGTCAGCAGGGTCGTTCCGGCGCACGATCTGCAAAAGGAGGTGGACCGGTTCGTCGCCGGTGTGGTTTCGCGCTCGACGGCGACGCTGCTGGCGGTCAAGGAGTACATGCGTTCGGCTCCGAGCATGGAGCCGCAGGCCGCCTCCGATTTCGCGAGCAATCTGCTTTCCAACGTTGTTTCGTCACGACGATAGACTCCTAAGGAGGAACACGTGATCATCGGGCATACCCTGTACGGAAACGGCGCCGAAGGCGTCATTGTTTGCCACGGCTGGTTCGGCGACAGCAAGGTCTTCGATCCGATGCTGCCCTGGCTCGACGCGGACGCGTACACCTACGCGTTCGTCGATTACCGCGGTTACGGCAAGTCCATGAGCATGACCGGCGAATACACCGTCGCCGAGATCGCCGCGGACGTCCTCGCACTGGCGGATTCGCTGGGCTGGAGTCGTTTTCACATCATCGGCCATTCCATGGGCGGAAAGGTGGTGCAGCGGGTCGCGTTGAATGCGTCCGATCGCGTCAAGAGCGGCATCCCGGTGACCCCGGTGCCGGCGTGTGGAACGAAGTTCGACGACGAGACCTATGCGTTGTTCGCCGGCGCGCCGGACAGCGACGAGAAGCGCTTCGGCATCACCGATTTCAGCGTATCGGGCCGCCTGACGCCGAGGTGGGTGCAGTCCATCGTGCGCGCCTCGCGTGAAACCAGCACCGTCGAGGCGTATCGCGGCTACCTGCCCTCGTGGGCGCGCGAGGATTTTTCCACGGAAGCGAACGGCCTGAAGACGCCGATGCGCGTGATCGTGGGCGAGTTCGACCCGAAGCTGAACCCGGAGGTGATGGGTCAGACTTTCCTCGCCTGGTACCCGAACGCCGAACTTCACGTGATCGGCAACAGCGGCCATTATCCGATGCAGGAAGCCCCGGTTCGCCTGGCGACCGTCATCGAGGAATTTCTCGGCAAGCACAAGTAGCGCGTTTCGCGGACCGGGCGGAAGGCGCCCAGCAGCTCGTGCGCCGGCAGGCGCGATATCCTCGATAATCCGGATCATGGCGATCCGATACGACTATGCCGTCGAAGATTTCATCGCGCGATGGCAATCGGCCAGCGGTTCGGAGCGTGCGAACTATCAGCTTTTCGTCCATGACTTGTGCACGCTGCTCGAACTGCCAACGCCGGACCCGGCGCGCGAGGACACGCGCGACAACGCCTACGTCTTCGAGCGCCGCATTACGTTCCGCCACGGTGACGGCACCGAGTCGCCCGGATTCATTGACTGTTACCGCCGCGCCGCGTTTGTTCTCGAAGCGAAAAAGGTCAAATATGCAGCAGGCAAGGGTTTCGACGATGCGCTGCTGCGCGCCCGCGGTCAGGGCGAGCAGTACGCCCGCGCGCTGCCGGCCGGGGAAGGCCGCCCGCCGTTCCTGCTGGTGGTCGATGTCGGCAACGTAATCGAGCTGTACGCCGAGTTCACGCGTTCCGGTGCAACCTACACGCCGTTTCCAGATCCGCGTTCGCATCGCGTTCGGCTCGCCGACCTGCGCGAAGACGCCGTCCGCCAGCGGCTGCGTGCGGTGTGGCTTGATCCGCTGTCGCTTGACCCGACAAGGCAGTCCGCCAAGGTCACGCGGGACGTGGCCGAGCGGCTGGGGGAGGTGGCCCGCGTGCTCGAAGCGGCCGGACACGCGCCGGAAATCGTGGCGAGCTTTCTGAGCCGCTGTTTGTTCTCGATGTTCGCCGAGGACGTCGGGCTGCTGCCCAAGCGCGCATTTGCCGATCTGCTCGAAAGCCTGAAGGACAATCCGGCGCAGTTCGTGCCGCTCGTGGGTGAAGTCTGGCGCGCGATGGATCGCGGCGAATTCTCCGCCGCCGTTCGCGCCGATCTGTTGAAGTTTAATGGCAAGCTGTTCAAGTACCCTCAGGTGCTGCCGCTGACCCGTGATCAGATCGGCCTGCTGCTGGCGGCGGCGCGTGCCAACTGGCGCGAGGTCGAGCCCGCCATTTTCGGCACGCTGCTCGAACGTGCGCTCGACCCCACCGAGCGCCATGCGCTTGGCGCCCACTACACGCCTCGCGCTTATGTCGAGCGGCTGGTGCTGCCGACCATCGTCGAACCACTGCGCGAGGACTGGAAGAACACCCAGGCCGCGGCACTGGTGCTGGCCGGCGAGGGCAAGCTGAAGGAGGCGCAGCAGCAGATACGGGATTTCCTCAGGCAATTGTGCGAGGTGCGCGTGCTCGACCCCGCGTGCGGCTCGGGTAACTTTCTATACGTGACGCTCGAACACCTGAAGCGGCTCGAAGGCGAGGTTCTGAACCAGCTAGACGAACTCGGCGACACGCAAGGCCGTCTGGATCTGCAGGGCGTTTCCGTCGACCCGCATCAACTGCTCGGCATCGAGCTCAATCCGCGCGCGGCTGAGATCGCCGAGATGGTGCTGTGGATTGGCTATCTGCAGTGGCATTTCCGCACACGCGGCCAAGTCATGCCGCCGCAGCCGGTGCTGAAGGATTTTCACAATATCGAATGCCGCGATGCGGTGCTCGCGTGTGACCGCACGGAATACGTGGTCGACGAGCGCGGCGTGCCGGTCACGCGCTGGGACGGAAGGACGACGAAGAAACACCCGGTTACGGGAGAGGAGGTGCCGGACGAGGCGGCACGTATTCCGGTCGAGAAGTACGTCAATCCGCGCAAGGCGGAATGGCCGCAGGTGGATTTTGTGGTGGGGAATCCGCCGTTTATTGGCATGGCTTGGATGCGTGCCGCGCT
>Ga0155953_1053_pt2 | contig 40461 bp, 37 predicted proteins | sample RifCSPlowO2_02_FD_107607 | JGI IMG/M metagenome (GOLD analysis project Ga0155953, IMG submission 107607) | Betaproteobacteria bacterium RIFCSPLOWO2_02_FULL_63_19
GCGAAACTCGTCCTGCCAGGACAGGCGCGCGTCGCGAACAACGATTTCTCTTTGCGTCAGCAGCCAGGCGGAGAAATCGGGGCCGGACTGGCCGCGCTTGAGTTCCATTCCTGCGATGTATATGCGGCCGGCCGAATCGCGACGGACTTCGAGGTTGGGATGGTCGAACGTGAGCGACCGGAAATGGATCGATGCAAACGCGAGCGACGTCCAGGACACCGTGGCATCGACCCCGGGAAGGGAAAGCACCACGCGCCCCGCTCGGTCGTGAATCCGCAGGTCCGTAAGATCGAGTTCGGGGCGCAGCCCCTGCCAGCCGGCGCGAATGTGTCCGATCGTGACCCGCTCGCCGATGGTGCGGGACAGGGCCTGCTCGACCGCACCCCTGTAATCGGCGATATTCGGCAACAGCCAGTAGCGCAACCCGAGAATCAGCAATGCGACAGCGAAGTAGCCCCCGACGCCTATCCAGACCAACACCGAAAACAGCACGCGCGGCCACGCGCGACCGCGGGACACGCTGTCCTGCAGCACGCCGTCGGCGCCGCTCTTGCCTGTCGAGTGGATGCTGGTTTGATCCAAGTAATTGGTGTTACGCAGGTGGTCGGGGTAAGACCGTTACCGTTAGAATAGTGCAATCGGCGATGAATGAAGCGTTCCGCCTCCGCACCGATCGGGTGCGGACCCGCCAAGCGCGTTTGCAATCGCGCGATTCTACCTGCAAACCAGCGAGCCCTTTGTTGCCAGGCAACGCCACATGAATCCCACGCGGAGCCGGAAGCGGGTTACCCGCTTTCAATGCGACCGGCCGCAGTTTCCGTCCACGTATTCGCGCTTCGCCCGGCAACTGCTGGACGCCCAGCCGCAGCTCCGCGCGGAACTCGATGCGCCGGGCCCGTGGACGCGCGAGGCCATGCGCGACTTCGTCGCCGCACAGCCCCTCGAAACAGACGCGCAGTTGTTTTCGCTGCTGCGCGCGCTGCGCCAGCGCGTGATGCTGCGGACTCTGGCGCGCGATCTGCGAGGCCGGGCGAACCTTGCGGAAGTATGCAAGGTCATGACGGTTCTGGCCGAGGAATGCATCCGGTGCGCTCTCGGCTGGCTGGTGCCGCGCATGGAAGCCGACTTCGGCGCGCCGGAGAACGAACGCGGCGAACGCCAGCGACTGATCGTCGTCGGAATGGGCAAGCTCGGTGGAGGGGAGTTGAACGTGTCCTCGGATATCGATCTTATTTTTCTCTATCCCGAGGAAGGAGAAACCCGGGCCGCGGCCGCGATCGCGGGGCATCAGCCGCGGTCGCTGACAAATCACGAGTTTTTCATCCGACTGGGGAGGCGGCTCGTCGCTGCGATGAGCGAACCAACCGCCGACGGCCAGGTATTCCGGGTCGACATGCGCCTGCGTCCGTGGGGTGATGCCGGACCGCTCGCGGCAAGCTTCGATGCGCTCGAGCAGTACCTTGTAACGCAGGGTCGCGAATGGGAGCGGTATGCCTGGATCAAAGGCCGTCCGATCACCGGTGAGACTGCCGATGAAGCGTGGGATCCGCGCGGCGACCGCGGATGGAACGCGCCTGCATCGTTGAGCGCCGTGGTGCGCCCGTTCATCTATCGCAAATATCTGGATTTCGGCGCCTTCGCGGCGATGCGGGACCTGCATGCCCAAATACGCGCCGAAGTGGCGCGCCGCGACCTTGCCGATCACATCAAGCTTGGGCCGGGCGGAATACGCGAGATCGAGTTCATCGCGCAGGCGTTCCAGTTGATCCGCGGAGGGCGGGAAACACAACTGCAGGTGCGCCCGACGCTGCGGGTACTCGACCTGCTTGCCGAGCGCGGCGTCATCCCCGCGGACAGCGCGGTACAACTGGCCGATTCCTACGTCTACCTGCGCCGGCTCGAACACCGCCTGCAGTATCTCGACGACGCGCAGACGCATACGCTGCCCTCTGATGACGCCGACCGCGAACTGGTGGCAGCGGCAATGGGTTTCGCCGGCTGGAACGCCTTCACGACGGCACTCGATGCACATCGCGAGCGGGTCTCGCAGCAGTTCGAGCAGATCTTTTCCACGCAGGAAACCCCGCAGCACGCGCTCGCCCATCTCTGGCAGCACGAACGTCCCGAGGCGGAATCCGGCATCGAACAACGTATCCAGGCGCTAGGCTTCCGCTCGCCCGCGGATCTCGCCGCGCGGCTGCGTGCAATCCGCACCGGCAACCGGTATACGGATCTCCCCGAGTCCAGCCGCGGCCGTTTCGACCTGCTCATCCCACGCCTGATCGAGCTGTCCGCGACGCGCCCGAACCCTGACGACACGCTGCAGCGGTGCCTCGCGCTCATCGAAACCATCAGCCGCCGGGCAGCCTATCTGGCGCTGCTCGACGAACACCCGCAAGCGCTCGCAAAGCTCGCCGAACTGGTGAGCGCGTCGAGCTGGGCCTCGGAATACCTGAACCGCCACCCGATCGTTCTCGACGAACTGCTCGATGCCCGCGTCGCCACCGCGGCACCGAACTGGCGCGAATTCGGCACTGCGCTGCGCAAACAGATGATGACCTTTGACGACGATCCGGAACGGCAGATGGACCTTCTTCGGGAGGCGCATCACGCGCAGTCGTTCCGGTTGCTGGTGCAGGATCTCGCCGGGCACCTGACGGTCGAACGGCTGGCCGATCACCTTTCAGACCTCGCGGACTGCGTGCTTCAGGTGACGCTCGAATTGTGCTGGACGCAACTGCGCACGCGCCACTGCGAGTTTCCGCGCTTTGCCGTGATCGCCTACGGGAAGCTCGGCGGCAAGGAACTCGGCTACGCGTCCGATTTGGACATCATCTTCCTGCACGATGACCCCCACGAGACGGCACCCGAGAACTATTCCAGGCTCGCGGCGCGCATCAACAACTGGCTCAATGCGCGCACGGGCGCAGGCGTGCTGTTCGAGACGGACCTGCGCCTGCGCCCCGACGGTGCCGCAGGGTTGCTGGTTCTGGGCATCGAAGCATTCCGCCGCTACCAGCGTGAATCAGCTTGGGTGTGGGAGCATCAGGCGCTCACGCGCGCGCGGTTCTGCGCGGGGGACGCGAGCGTCGGCGCCCTGTTCGAGGAAACGCGCCGCGAGATTCTGTGCTCGGCGCGCGATCCGGCAAGGCTGCGCGAAGAGGTGCTCTCGATGCGCTTGCAGATGCTCCAAGGGCATCCCAACAAGAGCGATCTGTTCGACCTGAAACACGATCGCGGCGGGATGGTTGACATCGAATTCATGGTTCAGTACCTGGTTCTTGCGCATGCACACGTGCATGCGCGCATGACGGCAAACGACGGAAACATTGCGCTGCTCAAGCTCGCCGCGGATTTGGAATTGATACCGCGCGATGTTTCCGAGGAAGTTCGCAATGCCTACCGCGATTACCGCCGGCGCCAGCACGGATTGCGATTGAACGGCGCGCAGTACGCGCGCGTGCCGCACGACGAGGTTGGCGTCCAGATCGAGGCAACGCGGGCGCTGTGGCGCAGCGTCTTCGGAACCGATGCGCCCGAGTGCTGAGCACCAGGCCCGCTGGTCGCGTCGCAGTCTTGGACGCCGGCGCTTCGACGCTTGCTCACCAACGACTGAACTCATGTTTGACGTCGGCTCTCACCCAGGAGGGCTGGCGAGATATCGCCGAGCGCGTACGTGTTCCGAGTCTTTCGAGGCGCGTGACGCGGGCGCTTGACCGGCTGCGCCGTGCGCGCTCATCATCCTGTGCAGTGCCCGAGCGCGCTTTACGGTTCGGAGGTCCGGTCGATCCTCCTTCTGCCCCTTCGCTTGGGGTCCGACGTCCCGCTAAGGCTTCAATCAAGGAGACAGTTTATGCACGCAAAAGCGCTGGTGGTGGACCTGACCACGAAGACGACGCAGGAGCAGGAGATCCCGCGAAAATACTACGATCAATACGTCGGCGGGCGCGGGCTCGGAGCAAGGCTGATGCACGATTTCGTTGCTCCGACAGTCGATCCGCTGGGACCGGAAAACGCGCTGATATTCGTGTCCGGACCGTTGAATGCGACGCGCGCGTTCTACTCGTCGAAGTCCTTACTCGCCACCAAGTCGCCGCAGTCGGGGACCTGCCTATACACGATATCCAGCGGAGTGTTTTGCCATAACTTGTCCAAGTGTGGCTACGACGCGCTGGTCGTCAAGGGCAAGTCGGAGCAGCCGGTCTACCTGGTGGTGCTGGACCGCAAGGTCGAATTCAAGGACGCATCCATGCTGTGGGGAATGACCACCGGCGACGCCGATTACTTTATCCAGAAGAAGGTTCCCGACAAGGCGTCCATCGCCGTCATCGGCCCGGCGGGCGAGAATCTGGTCAAGTACGCGTGCATCGTCACCGAGGGGCGGCAGCGCAACGCGTTCGGCCGCGGCGGCGCAGGCGCGGTCATGGGATCGAAGAACCTCAAGGCCGTTGCCGTGCACGGTAGCGGCGATGTCTCCATAGCCGATGCGGCAGCCTTGAAAGAAGCGCAAAAGTTCGTCATGGAAAAGATCGCCGCCGCTCCGGAATGGAAATCCGACCAGCGCAAGTACGGCACCCGTGGGTCCATGATGGTGCTGAACACGGCCGGCATACTGCCGACCCGCCAGTGGCATACCGGCCAGTACAAGGATGTCCAGAGGTTTTCGGCTGAAAACATCAGAAAGGAATGGATTGTCGAAAACGACATCTGCGCGCCTTACTGCCCCAATCCCTGCTACCACTGGACAACGGTCAAGGATGGCGAGTATGCGGGGGCGCGTGCATTCGGACCGGAATACGAGACGATCTACGCGTTCGGCACCAATCTCGAGAACCCGCGCTTCGATTCCATCATCGCGGCCGACGATATGTGCGATCTGCTGGGTCTGGACACGATGTCCGCCGGCATGACGATCGGCTGGGCGACCGAGTGCTACGAGAAGGGGATCCTGAGCAAGCAGGACACTGACGGCATCGACATGAAATACGGCAATCACGAAATGTTGCTCGGGCTGCTGCACAAGATCGCGTACCGCCAGGGAATCGGGGACCTTCTCGCGGAGGGGAGCCAGCGCGCCGCGGCGAAGGTGGGCCGGGGTACCGATGCCTGGGCGATGACGGCCAAAGGCCTGGAGTTTGGCGGCTACGAATGCCGCGGTTCCTGGGGTCAGGCGATACAGTACGCGTTCTCGCATCGCGGCGGCTGCCACCACGACCTGGGACTGCCGGCGCGGATCGAGCTCGGCACGCCCGAGGCGACGATTGTGGAGGGTCGCGGCAAAGTCGTGAAGGCCGCAGCGGGCCGCCGCATCATTTTCGACTCGGCGATCATGTGCACGTTTCCGATGGGCGTGATCGGATTGGAGTCTGCGTCGCGGCTACTCTCGGCGGTGACCGGACAGGACCTCAGCGTGCCGAAGCTCGTCGAGATCGGCGAACGCATTTTGAATACCGAGCGGCTATTCATTTCGAAGGCCGGATTCCGCAGGGAAGACGACCGCCTGCCGAAGAGAATGCTCGATGAGCCTATGCCGGACGGACCCAATCGCGGCAAGGTGGTGCCGATGGAGAAACTCAAGGACGAGTTCTACGCGTCCTGCGGATGGGATCCGGCATCCGGTTTTCCGAAAACCGAGACACTCGAGCGATTGGGCATTGACCTGCGTCCGTAGAGGGACGGTGTCATGAAGGTGATTTTGCGGGGCACCTTGACCGAAGGTGCCCCGCGGCAGGAATTCGAGCTTCCGCGCGAGGGAAACATGACCCGGGAGGAACTGCTCACGAGCTTGTCGGCGCAGGTTCCGGGTCTGGATCGCTACCTGAAGGCAGCGGCGCGGAAGGGAACGCCGGTCGCGATCATGGTGGTCGCCGACGGCAACTGGGTCCATCCCGGCGATTCGATCCGCGCCGATGCCGAAGTGGAGCTCTGTCCGCCCATCAGCGGGGGATGATGACGGGGGCCGGCGGCAGGTTCTCGCCGATTCCGCCCGTTGATTCTGCGCTCCGATCCGGGCTCGGAGCTTGGGTCCGGTGACCAACCGTATGGAAGTCCAAGCTTAGGTTAGCGCTCACTACGGCCAGTTCGTTTCCCTCATCGCCGTTTCAATCAAACGCACCTCCTTGCGCAGGATGGACACGAGTTCCTTCTGACGTTCCTCGGTCATCCTGCTCGAGATCGCACCGATGCTGATGGCCGCGAACGGGTCTCCATAGCGGTTGACGCACGGCAGGCCGAGCGTGGTCGCGCTCGTCGAGGCCACCCGTGCGCTCTGGCAGGCCCTGTTTGCAACGGATGCGGTATGATATCATGATATCTGTTTCGTCTGCGTCGGAGTCGCCTATGGCCCAGTTCATCGTTCGCCACCTCGAAGACGACGTGAAAGCGCGCCTGAAACGCCGCGCCGAGCACCACGGGCGCAGCATGGAAGAAGAAGTCCGGCACATTTTGCGCAACGCGGTGAAAGAGCAAAACCAACGTGTATCCAAACTGGGTTCGCGCATCGCAGCGCGTTTCGCGAAAGCCGGCCTGCCCGCGGACCTGCCGGAGTTGCACGGCCAGCTTCCGCGCTCAGCGGAATTCGGTGAATGATCATTCTCGATACCAATGTGCTTTCGGCGTTGATGCGCACGGCACCTGAGACTCCCGTGGTCGCGTGGCTGGATCGCCAGCCTGCCGAATCCGTCTGGATAACCAGCGTCACGCTGTTCGAGGCCCGTTTCGGCCTGGCGCTGTTGCCCAAAGGACGACGACAACAGACGCTGGAAGCGGCGTTTGGCCGGCTGCTGAAAGAAGATCTGGAAAACCGCGTGTTGGATTTCGACAGCGCTGCCGCGACTGAAGCCGCATCGCTGGCTGCGGAACGGCAGAGGGCCGGACGCCCCGTGGACATGCGTGATACGCAGATCGCCGGCATCGCGCTTGCACGGCGCGCCACGCTCGCCACCCGAAACGCGCGGCATTTTCGGGATCTGAAGATTCCGGTAGTCGATCCCTGGTCGGTTCGCGCCGCGTAACCTGCGGGGTCGATAAGTGCTCGGCTGCCCGAGACCGCGAACCCTCCTCTGCTCAGCGTGGCGCTGAGTCGGCCGGTCTGCGACCGGGGCGGCACTGGGCACTATTCGGAGTGCGCGTTTCTTCGGCTTGAGCGGCTGGATACGACCCCAAGCCGACAATCGCGTTTTTCCAAAGCTGAGGTTCAGATCGTCACTATCGATGGTCTACGGTTGGGGGACGCTGAATATGGTGCGATAGCGGGCGCTGCGCAACATCTCATCGGGGTCGGTGCCGTAACCAACGATGATCGAGGCACCCGCGAACACCGGGGAAGAGAGGTCCGCGTTCTGCAGGATCTGGGTCCTGACAACGCTCGCTTGGCTATCGAGCGCCACACTAGTAAGGAACGGCGCCATCGGCCATTTCAGGACGGTCCAGCTATTGTTTGCACTGAGTTGGAAATATGGAGAGGAGGCGAGATTCGGTATATTGGCCGCGACATACACGTTATAGCCAGCCGCGAAATTGCCGTAGTCGCGTGCCGAAGCAAAAATTCCAGAGGCGGTAATCCCTCGGAGATCCGCATGAAGCGATGTTGAATTTACGCCACCTTCGCGGTAGGTCGCCAGAAGAAATGGCGGAACCTTGTCGACCGGGACCGGCAAATTGGCGGCGCTAGGGTCCAGATCGAGGAAGCCGTTGAACGTCTCATTGATCACTGCGACTATCGTCGCCTGCTTGGCAAATGTTCCGTCGCCAAGCTGGCCCGCGACGTTTCTTCCCCCCATATAGACGCTTCCGTCCTGCCGAACAAAAGCACTCGTCGCGTCCCCAACGGCCATGGTCGTGATCGCATCGACGCCGACCGTAAGTGGCGCAGGCGTCGAAATCGAGAGTGCTGGATCCGATCCAAGTTCCCCTGCCAGCTCGTATCCCCAGCTCCACCCCCAGATCGAGCCATTTGTTCGCCTTGCGAGCGCATGACTCGTGCCGGCACGGAATTCCACAACGTGATCGAGCCCGGTGATCAATGTTGGAGTAAGCCGCCTGGTGGTAGATCCATCCCCAATTTGACCGCGGGAATTTTCCCCCCATCCCAATACTGTCCCGTCAGATTTCAGTGCATAGCTGTTTGAGGATGTCGCTGCAATCGCCATAACACTAGACAACCCCGGAACCTTTGCTGGCTGCCGGCGGTCAACGGTCGTGCCGTCGCCAAGCTGACCCTGATTGTTTCCACCCCAGGCCCAGACCGTTCCATCACGATCGAGCGCGAGGCTGTGCCCGTCTCCCGCGGCAATTGCCACCGCGTTATCGAGCACGAACGACGGGACGGATGGGTCTTCAGATTGGCCCGGGAATGTGCTTCCCCAACCCCAGACCGTCCTGTCTCGCTTGAGTGCAAGTGAATAAAGTGGGCCTGCGGCAATAGCTTGAACATCGGTGATTGCGGTCAGTCGCACCGGGGTTCCGCTGTCCTGATAGCTGCCATCCCCAAGTTCCGCGTATCCATTGCTTCCCCAAGCCCATACAGTGCCATCCCGATCAAGCGCCAGGCTGTGGGTGTAACCCGCGGAAACCTGCACAACACCTTCCAGACCAATAACGACTGCCGGAACTGCGCTGCTCAAGAACCTGCCCTGCCCAAGTTGGCCCGACGAGTCAAGGCCCCAGCTCCAGACGTTGCCCGTCGCGTCAAGAGCTAGGCCGTGCCAAGAGCCTGCGGCGACCTGGACGATCTCGGAGATGTCGACGACGGGTCCCGGCGTATCTCGATAGTCGGTCGTACCATCGCCCAGATTGCCAAACCCGTTCCCGTTGTCCCCTAAAGACAGCACTGTGCCGTTCGTTTTGAGCAATAGCGTCTGGCCATAGCCGGCAGCGACAGACTTGAGTTCGCCTACCCGGGATTGCGATATCGGTGCGGACCCAGTTGTCCATCGCCACCAAGTCCTGCTATCTACATTGATTGCCGATATAGCGAAACTATTGATGCTCCCGGCAATTGCCGTCACACCACTGATGCCTGCCGCCCGCACTGGATAGACCCGCGGTGCGTCCCGCGGAGTCGAATAGGGAGCCACGACACCCCACTCCCATACAACCCCATCCTGCGTCAGGGCTACGCTAAAGTCTTCGCCCGCTGCCAGTTCGCCGACTCCTGCGAGCCCCGAGACTTCGACCGGCCGCAAACGATCGGTCTTGCTGCCATCGCCGAGCGCGCCCTCGGCATTGGAGCCCCACGCCAACACTCTGCCGTCCGACCTCAAAGCCAGTGCATGCGTGCTGCCACACGCAACCTTGTCAATCGAACTCAGGTCGGCGATCTTTCTCGGTGCAAGGGAATTGTCTTGCGTTCCATCTGCGAGAGTTCCGTGATAGTTCCCGCCCCACGCCCATACCGATCCGTCCTGCCGAAGGGCCAGCGAATACTCGGCGCCGCCGCACGCTTGGACGACGTCGTCTAATCCCCGAACCAGCGCCGGTGTCGAGTTGTTAACGGTGCTGCCATTGCCGAGCTGCCCGTCGTAATTGTTGCCCCAGGCCCAAACAGTGCCATCCGACCTCACTGCGAGCGAATGGTTTACCCCGCTCGCAATACTTCGAACCCCCGAGAGGCCCACGACCATTCCGGGTCTGGTCTCATACGGTAATCGCCCGGCACCAAGCTGGCCGGACTCATCAGAACCCCACGAAACTACGGCACCATCGCTTCGCAGTGCCAATGCATGCTGTGATCCCAGCGAAACCATAGGCGTAGTCGCGTTCCCTGAAGCCGCGATCGCGCAAAACCACACCAGGCAGATGCAGTGCTTCCACTGAATAGCCACCACGCACTCCAGAGTATTGATCGCCGAATCAACTATCCCGAATTCGGATAGGAACATACGGGGTTTTCCATCCCGTCTATGTAAAGTCTAAGGGAGATTCGGCATTACCGCCGCCGCGTCCTGCTCCTAGTTGGTTGGAGAGGCTGTTCGCCGATGTCGGCACCGGGCAGACAGGAGGGCGAAACCGTGACGCTACGATTATCTAGCGCCGGTCCGCCGTCAAAAGAGGCCGAGGGGCGACAAACGACTGCGGACAAAGTTAGCCAGCGGACGAAGCCCCCGTCTTGGATGACCGATTTGGAGAAACGCCGCTGGCTCAACGTCGGCTATGGAGTTCACATCTCAAATGACGGCTCATGGCCGGCCCTCCCATGGCCTTTCCGTTCCGGTTTCAAGCTTTAGATCCGTGGTTAAACATGCCGCTGATCGGAAATCCCACGCGAAACGCTTGCGGCCGCGTCGCCTCCCTCATTGCCGTTTCAATCACGCGCACTTCCTTGCGCAGGATGGAAACGAGTTCCTTCTGGCGTTCCTCGGTCATCCTGCTCGAAATCGCCCCGATGCTGATAGCAGCGAACGGGTCTCCATAGCGGTTGACGCACGGCAGGCCGAGCGTGACGGCGCCCGCGGTGTTGTGGGTGTCATTCAGCGCGTAGCCCAGTTTCCGCGATCGATCGAGCGCCCTCAACAGCAGCGGCACCGTCAGGTTGTTGTAGCTACCAAAGCGACCGGCATTTGTGCGGACGATCTTGTCTACCACCTGCTCGGGCAGCAGCATCAGCAACGCCAGACCGCCGGCGCCGGCGCCGAGCGGGCGGCGTGCACCGACCTCCAGCGTAAAGGTCTTGATCGGAAATGAACCTTCCTTGCGATCGAGGCACACCGAGTCATTTCCGCTGCGCGCGGTCAAAAACACCGTGTCGCCGCTCTTATCTGCGATGCGCGCAAGCGAGGGGCGAAAAATGTCCGGCAGATTGAACTGCGGCGCGGCCGCCAGGCCAAGTTCGAAGACCAGCGGCCCGAGCAGATAGCAGCGAGTCATCGGGTCCTGCATGACCAAGCCTTCCGCCATCAGACCCTTAAGCATGCGGTGAACCGTCGGGTGCTCGAGCTCCGAGTCCTTTACGACCTCTGAGAGGCGCATTCCCGCGTGGCTGCGCGAGGCGAGAAGCCGCAGCAGCAGCGATGCCCTTTGTATGGACTGCGTGCCCCGGCCCGCCGAGCGCGCCGGCCGCGTTTCGGCGCGCGCGGGGTCGGCCGGGTTTTCTGCATTTCGTTTCATCGGTAGTCCACTATATGGATCACTCTCGCATGGCCGTACTTACCGTCGGCGGATTTCCGTGCTAACATAACTGTCATCTTGGCACGATCATCGCGTTGTCGATGCAGAGTATCGCCATCCGGCCATGACTTGCGGTGGAATATACACTAAATTTTCAACTTTTTATCCACATTATGGATTCGCTATCCCAATACGGGAATCGCACCGAAAGCACGGCGCCTGCACACTGGGCGCATGTTTGACCTGGAACACAAATTTGGATCAATGGAGACGACGATATGACAGCTAGAGAGAGCATTCCCGACGCGATGGGCACCCCGATGGGCGCGGTTGCGAGCGATGAGAGCGCGCATCGTGAAGCCGCAGGCTTCACGATCGCCTACGACGATCTGCGCGAATGGGTCGCCGAAGCCGAGAAGCTGGGTGAAATCCGCCACGTCAAGGGTGCGAACTGGCAGGAAGAAATCGGCATGGCGGCGGAACTCGTCATGCACGACGAGAATGCGCCCTGCGTGATTTTCGAAGACGTTCCCGGATGCAAGAAGGGCCAGCGGGTACTGGTGAACTTTTTCGGCGGCAAGCGCAAGAACATGACATTGGGCTTTCCGCTGTCGTACAACAAGCTCGAACTGTCGCAAGCATTCCTCGACAACTACATGCGCGACCTGAAGCCCATAGCGCACCAGTTCGTCGAAACGGGCCCGGTGATGGAAAACGTCATTACCGGCGATGACATCGACGTCACCAAGTTCCCGGTGCCGACCTGGCACGATGGCGACGGCGGCCGCTATATCGGCACCGGCAGCTACAACATCACGATCGACCCGGAAGAAAAGTGGATCAACGTAGGCACATACCGGGTCATGATCCACGACAGGAATACGCTCGGCTTCTATATGTCCCCGGGCAAGCATGGCCGGATCCATCGCGACAAGTATCAGGCGCGCAACGAACCGATGCCGGTGGTTGTCGTGATCGGCGGCGATCCGCTGCAATTCCTGGTGGCGTGCAGCGAGATGCCCTACGGCGTGTGCGAACTGGACATCGCCGGCGGACTGCGCGGCAAGCCGGTGAAGGTGGTCAAGGGCAAGTTCACCGGGCTACCCATTCCCGCCAACGCAGAGATGGTCATCGAAGGCTTCGTTCAGCCCGGGAAGCGCAAGCTCGAGGGACCGTTCGGCGAGTGGACCGGATACTACGGCAGCGACATTCGTGAAGAGCCCGTCCTCGACGTCAAGGCCGTCTATCACCGCAACGACCCCATCATCCTGGGCTGCCCGCCGCAGCGCCCGCCGGAAGAGCAGGCGCGCTACCGGGCGGTTACGCGCTCGGCGCTGATCCGCAAGAACATCGCGGCCGCGGGCGTTCCGGACGTGACGGCCGTTTGGGCACACGAGGTCGGCGGCTCACGCATGCTGCTCGGGGTATCCATCAAGCAGCGCTACCCCGGCCACTCCAAGCAGGCCGGGCACGTTGCCGCGATGTGCCATGCGGGCGCCTATTCCGGAAAATACGTGATCGTCGTGGACGACGACATCGATGTCAGCAACCTGGAAGACCTGATGTGGGGCATGGTAACCCGCTCGGATCCGGCAACCTCGATCGACATCATCCACAAGACCTGGAGCACGCCGCTCGATCCGCGCATCCCGCCGGAACAGAAAGCAGTCGGTGACAATACGAACTCGCGTGCGATTATCGACGCGTGCCGTCCGTGGCACTGGCGCGACCATTTCCCGAAGGTGAACATGCCAAGCGCCGAAACCGCGCGCAAGGCCATGGAAAAGTACGGCTACCTGCTGAAATAGCCGGATCGGAAGACCGAACGCAGCGGGTTCGCCGTCGGCGAATCCGCTTTTTTTTTGGCGCCCGTGCCAGGTGCGTTTCCAAGACGCAGGCGTCTCCGAAGCCCTCCCGCTTTCGGCTAGAATGGCGATTTTGCAGACGAAAGGTGCATTGCGATGTCGATGGCGGACCGCGACGGATTGATTTGGTACGACGGCAAGCTTGTGCCGTGGCGCTCCGCGACCACGCATGTGCTCACTCATTCGCTCCATTACGGCCTGGCCGTGTTCGAAGGTTTGCGCGCGTACAAGACGGTCAACGGGACGGCGATTTTCCGGCTGAAAGAGCATACCGACCGCTTGTTCAATTCGGCGCACATCTACATGATGAAGATTCCGTACGACAAGGACACGCTGATGGAAGCGCACAAGGAAGTGGTGCGCGCCAACAAACTGGAGTCGTGCTACCTGCGCCCGATCGCCTTTTACGGGTCGGAAAAGATGGGCGTTTCGCCCAAGGGGGCGACCGTGCACGTCGCCATCGCCGCGTGGCCGTGGGGCGCCTATCTCGGTGCGGAAGGCATCGAGAAAGGAATCCGCGTAAAGACTTCATCGTACGCCCGCCACCATGTCAACGTGTCGATGTGCCGGGCCAAGTACTCGGGTACCTACGCCAACTCGATCCTCGCCAATCTCGAGGCGACTGAACACGGCTACGACGAGGCCCTGCTGCTTGACGTCGACGGATTCGTCGCCGAGGGCGCCGGCGAAAACCTGTTCGTGGTCAAGAACGGAAAGATCTATGAGCCGGAAATAGCGTCGGCACTGATTGGCATCACGCGCGAAACCGTGATTACGCTCGCGGCCGAATTCGGCTATGAAGTCCGGCCCAAACGCATCACCCGCGACGATCTCTACATTGCCGACGAGGCATTCTTCACCGGTACCGCTGCGGAAGTGACGCCGATCCGCGAAGTCGACGGGCGCATTATCGGCGCCGGCAGGCGGGGCCCGGTCACCGCGAAGGTCCAGAAGCGGTTCTTCGACGTGGTCAACGGCCGTGTCGCGCAACATAGGGATTGGCTCGCGCAGGTGAGCGCGAAGAAACCGGCTCGATCGAGGGCGAAGTGAACCGCCGCGCGGACGACGCCGGAGCGTTGCTAACGGAGGCAGCGCAATGAGTACTTCAACACAGAATCTGAGCCGCGTCGTCGAGGTCGGCGAGTCCGACCTGCCGCTGCACTGTCCCACGCCGCAGACGCCGGTATGGTCGATGCATCCACGGGTGTTTCTGGATGTCGCAAAGGCCGGCGATATGCTGTGTCCCTACTGCGGCACGCGGTACGTCTACAAGGGCGCGCCGGTCAGGGGACACTGACTGTCTCGCCTCCCGCCTCGCGTCCTCGTCGTCGCGCCCAACTGGATCGGCGACACGCTGCTCGCACAGCCGCTGCTGGCACGACTGCAGCGCAAGTTGCCCGGCGTTTCCATCGACGTCGTTGCGCCGGCCTGGACCGCCCCGGTGCTGCGGCGAATGCCCGAAGTCGACGAAATTATCGAGACCCCGTTCCAACACGGCGAGCTGAAACTCGGCCCTCGCTGGCGTATTGGGCGCTCCCTGCGCGGCCGCGGCTACCTGGAGGCCATCGTGCTGCCCAACAGCTTCAAGGCCGCCCTGATTCCATTCTTCGCCGACATTCCGCTGCGTGTGGGATTCGTCGGCGAATTGCGCTTCGGATTGCTCAACATCGTGCACACGCTGGACGAGCGAAAGCTTCCGCTGATGGCCGAACGCTATGCGCAGCTTGCCGAAATGCCCGGTGAACCCATGTCGCGGCCGCTCGAGGCGTCTCGGCTCTGCGTCGATCTCGCGAACCTGGCGCAGACGTTGGAACGCATCGGGCTGGATCGCAGCAAGCCAGTGGTGGTGTTCTGCGCTGGAGCCGAATACGGTCCGGCCAAACGGTGGCCGGCCGAATACTTCGCCGAACTCGCGCGACGCCTGGAAGCCCGAGGTGCCGTGGTGTGGTTGATAGGCTCGGGGGGTGACAACCCGATTGCAGAGCAGATCGCCCGCGAGTCCGGGGGTGCGGCGCTCAATCTGTGCGGCAGGACCGATCTTGCGAGTGCGATCGACCTCATGTCGGTTGCGGATCTGGTGGTCAGCAACGATTCCGGGCTGATGCACGTCGCTGCGGCGCTCGCGAGGCCGCTGGTCGCACTGTACGGTTCATCCAGTCCGGCGCACACGCCGCCGCTGGACGGCTCGGCACGCATCGTGCGAATGGAGGGCCTGGCCTGCAGCCCCTGCTACGAGCGCGAATGTCCTCTCGGCCATTTTCGCTGCATGAAGGAACTCACGCCCGAGCGCGTGCTCGCAGAAATCGACCGCGTCGAAGCGATAGGCAGCAGCGGATCGTAACCGAGGTCGGCGAATCCGCCTCATCGCCGGCGGGGGCACATCCGGCAATCGAATCCTCGGTTCAGGATGGTCAGACCCGAAAGAAACCGCGGATTCAGTCCGGGGGCGAGAAAAGCGAAGTTGGCCTGTAAGCCGGGTTCTGTCAGGAGTTGCCTCCTGTGACAGTCATTCCTCTAGGCCTGGGGTTACCCCGAGGCTCAAGCAACCTACCCGCAAGCTCGACGGGCCGCGTCATCGCTTGCCTATTCGGTCTTGCTCCGGATGGGGTTTAGCCTGCCGACCGTGTTACCACAGCCGCGGTGAGCTCTTACCTGTTTCCCGCCAAGCCGGGAAACCGCACGCCCTGAGGCGCGCGCGCCATTTCACCCTTACCGGTCGCCACCCTGCTTGGGGAACTTTGCCGCCTTGCGGCGGCGAAGTCCGAGTCGGGACCGGCGGTGTGTTTTCTGTGCCACTTTCCATCGCCTCACGGCGTCCGGCCGTTAGCCGGCATCCTGCCCTGTGGAGCCCGGACTTTCCTCCGACGGGATCATTCCCGCCGGCGACTGCCCGGCCAACTTCGCCGGACCCATTATAGTGCTCATTGTCCCGGCGCCCATTCGACGCCCGTCATTTCCGGCGCCCTGAGCGTCCGCTCCTGAACACGGATGTATCGTCGTAATATGCCTCGGTGGCGTTCGCTCGTTCCGGTGTTCGGCGTGCCGGGCTGGGAACGGGCGCAAGCACCCGGGTCGACGCCAGCGCGCCGCGCCGTCCGGCGCCGGAACGCATCGCCATCAACGCCAATCGATTTTCAAACCAGTTTCCACGCAACGGAATCGCCCGCGCGCAAAGGCACGAGCGACGCGTCGGCAAACGGGTACGCATCGGGAACTTTCCAGGCCGACCTCTCCAGCCTCACTTTCTCGACATTGCGCGAGAGGCCATAGAAATCCGCGCCATGGAAAGCCGCGAATGGCTCGAGGCGATCGAGCACTCCCGCGCCGTCGAATACCTCCGCATAGAGTTCCAGCGCGGCATGGGCGGTGTAGACACCTGCGCAGCCACAAGCGGTTTCCTTGGTGCCGCGCGCATGTGGCGCGCTGTCCGTGCCGAGGAAGAATTTCGGATCGCCTCCGGTCGCAGCTGCGAGCAGCACCGAACGATGCTCCTCGCGCTTTAGCACGGGCAGACAGTAATAGTGCGGCCTGATGCCTCCCTGAAAGATGGCGTTGCGGTTGTACAGCAAGTGGTGTGCCGTGATGGTCGCCCCGAGCTTGGCGCCTGCACCCTGGACGAACTGCACCGCTTCGCGGGTGGTGATGTGCTCGAATACCACCCGCAGTCCCGGGAAACGGCGCAGAATCTGCGATAGCACCGTGTCGATGAAAACCGCCTCGCGATCGTAGATGTCGACCTCGGCGTCGGCGACCTCTCCGTGGACCAGCAGCGGCAGATCGTGCCTCTGCATCGCCTCCAGCGCCGGATAAACGCGCTCGAGGCGCGTGATTCCGGCATCCGAGTGGGTGGTGGCCCCGGCCGGGTAGTACTTCACCGCGTGAACGAAACCGCTTTGCTTGGCCAGCGCAATTTCCTGGGGCGCGGTGTTGTCTGTCAGGTAGAGCGACATCAAAGGCGTGAAGCCTGCGCCCGCCTGAAGCAGGCCCGGATGTGCAGTCACGGCATCGACGATGCGCGTGCGGTATTCGCGCGCCGCTTCGACGCTTGTGACCGGCGGCTTGAGGTTGGGCATCACTAACGCGCGCGCGAACCGCCGCGCAGTATGACCGACCACGCTGCGAAGCGCGGCGCCGTCGCGGAAGTGCACGTGCCAGTCATCGGGGCGCGCAATCGTCAGACTCGAGATCTGGGTCTGCATGGTCATTCCTTCTTATTTGCGGTCGCGACCGCGGCTAGGGCACGCTCGTATACCGCTTTGCGCTTGGCCCCGGTCGCCGCGCAGGTGAGCCGGACCGCCTGCGCGAGCGGCAACTCCGAAAGCAGCAGGTCGAGAATCCGCTCCCATTCATTGCCCTTCGTCCGGGCCTGCTTCGAGGCCCCCGACACGATAAGGACGAACTCCCCCCGTTGCCGGTTGGAATCAGCGCGCAACCACTCCGATGCCTCACGCAGCGGCATGCGCTCGATCGACTCGTACACCTTGGTGAGTTCCCGCGCGATGACGATCGTTCGGCCCTCTGCTAGCGTTCCTGCCAGATCGTCAACGGCCTCGAGTATCCGGTGCGGAGCTTCATAGAAGACCAGCGCGCAATCCAATGCAGCGAGACCGGCAATCGCAGCCCGGCGCGCGGCCGAGCGCGCCGGCAGGTATCCGTAGTAGAGAAAGCGTCCGTCGGGTATCCCCGAGGCGCAAAACGCGGAAACGGCGGCGTTCGGCCCCGGAATCGGCACCACGCGCAAACCCGCCTGCCGCACGCTTGCCACCACGCGCGCGCCGGGATCGGAGAGTCCAGGAGTGCCGGCATCGGAAACCAGCGCGACACTCCTGCCCTCCCTCAACCAATGGACGAGCTTTCCCGCCATAGCCGCTTCGTTGTGCTCATGCAATGCGACCGGGCGCTTGCTGATCGCGTGTCGCGCAAGCAAGATCGCGGTGTTGCGGGTGTCCTCGGCAGCGACGATGTCGGCCTCCGCCAGGACCTTCAGCGCGCGAAGTGTAATGTCCTCCAAATTCCCAATCGGAGTGGCGACCACATATAATGTACCGTTTTCCGGACGGCCCTCGCCGTGCACTTCACTCATCGCAAAGCCTCTGTGTTGCTTGCGCTCGCCGCTGTCGCCGTTGCGGCATTGTGCAAGGCGGCGGACGAACCGGCAAGCGCCGCACGGACGGCCGGGCAGGCGGCTGAACATGCGGCAGCCGAGAGACCCGTCGTCGCACTGCTGTTGCCGTTGAATGAGCCGGATTTTGCCCCACCGGCCCGAGCGGTTCTTGCCGGCTGCAAGGAAGCGCTTGCGCTCGTGGATGGCGATCCGCTGATCGAACTGGTGAGCACCAACGCCTCCCCGGACCAGAGCATGGCGGGATACAAAGTTGCCTCGGAGCGCGGCGCGTCGATCGTCGTCGGACCGATGACCCGAAGCGGCGTGACCGCACTGGCCGAAAGCCGAAAGATCCCCACGCTGACCATCGCGTTGAACACGCCCGAGCGACCGATGGCCATGCCCGAGAACTTGTACACCTTCAGCCTGTCCGTCGACGCCGAAGCGCGCCAGGTTGCTCGATTCGCTTGGGACGACAATCTGCAGGACGCGGTAGTCGTGCAATCGTCCTCGGCCCTTTCCAAACGCGCGGGCCGGGCTTTCGCGAACGAGTGGTCGTTGCTCGGCGGGAAAGTCAGTGATGTCATGGAATTCAGCACCCAAGCCGATCTCACGCGCATTCACGATCGCCTGTCGATATCCGAAGCCGACGTCGTATTCCTCGCCGCGAACGCGGAAGGCGCGCGAACAGTGCGCCCCTATCTCAACAACCAGATCCCGGTGTTCGCCACATCTCAGATCAACAGCGGCCGCGTGGATGCGCTGAAGAATCTCGATCTGAACGGAATTCGTTTCGTCGAAATGCCCTGGCTCGCACAGCCTGACAATCTCACAGCGATGATCTTTCCGCGCCCGGATGAACTCGCTCCCGAACTGCAACGCTTTTATGCGCTGGGCATCGACGCATGCCGCATCGCAAACGAGTTCTTGCACCGGCGCCTGGATATTCATCTCGAAGGCGTGACCGGTACCCTGACGCGGAGACCAACCGGCTATGTGCGGCGCGAGGCAATACAGGCTATTTTCCGAGACGGTGCAGGGGTCGCGATCGTGCCTCGGACCCGCTGATGCCGCCTGCGAAAACAACTGGCGCCGCGGCCGAGACCGCAGCGCTGGAATTTCTGGTCGGCCAAGGCATGAGTCTGCGGCGCAGGAATTACCGTTGCCGCCTCGGCGAAATAGATCTGGTCCTTCAGGATGGCTCATCGATCGTTTTCGTCGAAGTAAGGCTGAGAACCAACCCTTCGTTCGGCGGCGCTGCCGAGAGCATCGGACCCGGCAAGCGAGCCCGCATAATTGCTGCGGCGCGACATTACCTGGCCGGCCGCCCGGAAATGCCCTGTCGTTTCGACGTGGTCCTGCTCGACCGGCTGCAGCCACCGCGCATCGAATGGCTCCGGAACGCGTTTTCAGCCTAGATGCTGCGGCTTACTCGTGTTCCGGCTTACGGGCCATCGCCTGTGCGCGGCGGTCGCGATCCGAATCGGCACGCAGAACCGGCGCAACAAGCCGGAACGCAATGTCGAGTTCGGGCAATTCGACATGGGCTAGAATGGGCGCATGAAGACCACGGCCGCTCGCAGTCCTCGTACCATGCCCAACAGCGACCTCATGGAGCGCATCGGAAGACAGTTCACCGAGAGTGCCCAAACCAAGCTTCGCGCGCTGGAAACGCTCGCGGCACCCATTGCCGAGGCCACTGAACTCATAGTCAGGTGCCTGCTTGCAAACGGCATGATCCTCGCCTGCGGCAACGGCGGCTCGGCGGCCGACGCACAGCATTTCGCCGCGGAAATGCTCAACCGGTTCGAGCGCGACCGCCCGGGCTTGGCAGCGATCGCGCTCACTACGGATTCCTCGACGCTCACCGCGATTGCGAACGACTTCGACTACGAACAGGTCTTCTCCAAGCAGGTGAGCGCGCTGGGCTCGTCGAATGACGTGTTGCTGGCCATATCGACGAGCGGCGAATCAAGGAATGTGCTGCGCGCGATCGGGGCCGCACACGAGCGCGACATGCGCGTCGTCGCGCTAACCGGTCGCGAAGGAGGCGAAATCGGAAAGAACCTGTCGGCGGGCGACGTGCATCTATGCGTCCCGCATGCGCGGACGGCGCGCATCCAGGAAGTGCACTTGCTGACCTTGCACTGTCTTTGCGACGGCATCGACTTCATGTTATTGGGAGCTGAATGATGAGCATGCGCGACCGGTATGAATGGCGCGGCAGCGCAATGGCGACGCTGCTCGCCGTGTTTCTGCTGCAAGGATGCGTCGAGTCCATGATTATCGGCGGCGCCGCCACCGGGGCCTACGTGGCCACCGACAGGCGTCAACCGGAAATCGTCGCCGGGGACGAGCGCGTCGAACTCACAGCCGGTTCGCGCATCGGCGAGCGCTACGGCGACCGGGTGCATGTGAACACCACCAGCTACAACTACAACGTGCTGCTGACCGGCGAAGTGCCCGATGCGCAGTCGAAGGCGGGAATAGAGAGAATCGTCACGCAGATCCCCCAGGTAAGGGGCGTGGTCAACGAACTGCAGGTCGCCGGACAGTCCTCGCTCACCTCGCGCGGCAATGACACCTACATCACCGGCAGGGTGAAGGGGACTTTTGTCACCGAAAACAAGTTTCAGGCCAGCCACGTCAAGGTCGTAACCGAGTCGGCGGTGGTCTACCTGCTCGGACTGGTCACCCGAAAGGAGGCCGATGACGCGACTGCAATCGCCCGCTCCATCAGCGGCGTCAAGAAAGTGGTGCGGGTATTCGAATATCTAACTCGCGCGCCTGGCAACTAGAGCCCAGACCGCCAGCCGGGCCGAATGAGCGCTCGCGCGTTGTTCGCCACGTTCGACCAAATCGCGGTCTCCGTCACGGTCTCACCGGTGAATTCGTCCATCGCGTGCGCCGGCGCATTCGAGACCCCAAGCAAGAGGCGGATATCCTTGCGGCGGGGCCTCGAAAGAGTCCGATACAGCCGCGTAGATGCACAGGAAGCCGGCCGTGCAACCTGAATACGAGGATAAGATCTGCGAGCCGGAACATTTGCTCGCGCGAGTGGAAAAACTGCCCAAGCCGCGCGTTTTCACGAACGGCGTGTTTGACATCCTTCACCGCGGCCACGTGACCTATCTGGCCCAGGCGCGAGCGTTTGGCGCCAGCCTCATGGTCGCAATCAACAGCGATGCATCGGTGCGGAGGCTCGGAAAGGGGGAGGACCGGCCCGTCAATTCACTGCGCGACCGGATGGCCGTGGTTGCCGCGCTGCAGAGCGTGGATCTGGTCACGTGGTTTGACGAGGACACACCGCTCGAGCTGATCGGCCTATGCAAACCGGAAGTCCTGGTGAAGGGCGGCGACTGGAATCCTGAGGCCATTGTTGGCGCGCAGGAAGTAAGGGACCGGGGGGGGAGCGTGCACTCGATCCCGTTCCAGTGGGCGGTGTCGACAAGTGCACTGCTGGAGCGCGTGCGTCGGAAGCCACGCTGAAGGATCGGTGCGGTCCGATCGCTAGCCCTTCCCCGTTTCGCCGGCACATTCCCGGACCAAGCTGTCGGGAAAGGCCTGCCGGAGATCATCGAGTTTCGCCGCCACAGCCTTCGGCACATCGCGCAGTTGCAACCACAACTTGGAGTCCTTCGCTTCACGTGTACCGACCTGCGCAGTGCGCACGCCCCTGGCACGCAGCTGTTCGAGATGGTTCGCTGCGGCCTCCCGCGTGCGGAATATGCCCAGCGATATCGCGAAGCGGTAATTCGGGTCTTCCTGGACGACGAAATATTCGTTGATCCCGAGGCGTTTAAGTTCTGCTGCCTTGCCGATCGCTGCCGCGCGACTGCCCTGGGGCGGCATGAACACCCACCAGGTCGCAGCTTCTTCGACGCGCCGGCGCGTAAGCTTCGAACCCGACGCAAGCGACGCCAGCGCTCGTTCCGCGCGGCCCACCTCATCAGCGACGAACGCGCCCCACTCAAGACAAGCCGCATTCTTCGCTGGCTCCGGCCCGGCCCTTGCCAGTTTGGTAGGAGAGACAATTGCTATCGCCTGCGGATTTATCTGCTGCTGCAGCAGCAGCGATTCACCCGGAAACAATTCTTGGCTGAACCAGCTGTACGCGAAGAACACGACGTTCGCCAGCAGCAGTAGAAGAAATGTGATTCTCATGCCCCGATGCGCACCAGACCCTCGAGCGCGAGATTATCCACCGCGCGAACCGGGATGTTAAGCAGCGGACGGATGTGCGGCGCGTTACCCCCGGAGAGCAGACACACCCCACCGGCTTCAAGTTTCGAATACATGCGCTCAATCGCACCGGCCTGTGCATGCAGGCATCCGGACTCGATCGCGTCGGCCGTGCAACGCGGTTGCTGCGCGAAGCGCCCCTGTTCGAGGGCGAGCCCCGCAGTGTTCCGCGCCAAAGCGCGTTTCATCAGGTCCACCCCGGCAACGATGATGCCGCCTTCATGTACTCCCTGCGCGGACAGGATGTCCACTGTGGTTGCCGTGCCAGCCGTCACGACCAGGCATGGGCCTCTTTGCAGATGCCAGGCACCGACGAGCGCCGCCCAACGGTCAGGTCCAAGCTGACCCGGGTCGGTGTAGCCGTTGGTGACGCCGCACTGTGCCCGCTGCGCGCTGATCCACAGGGGCTCCACCGCGAAACGCGCGAGCAGTGTCAGCAGCGACCGGCGCGCGGGTTCGCCGGCCACGTTGGAGATCACAATGCGCGCCGGTGCGGGCAGTAACGACCAATCGGCTTTCAGTCGCGCCATGTCCTCGACCGCGACGGCCCCGATCGCCCTCCAGCCGGGGCCGCACGGCTCACCGGAATTCTCCCCGATCGAACTGCCGCGATGCCGATGCTCTTCGCGCAGACCCCATTTGACGCGCGTGTTGCCACAGTCGATTGCGAGGATCATCGGCCCGCCAGTCTCAGTTCACCGCTGTGAAAGCTCTCGACGCCGCGTGCCGAGCGCACCAGCAGAGCACCGTCGTCGTCTATTCCCACCGCCTCGCCGTCAGCGACCGTTCGCTGCGCGATGCGCAATGTCACCCGCCGACCCTGCCACGCGTGATAGCGCAACCAGTCGGAACGAAAAGGGGCAAAGCCGGCAAGTGCGAATCGCTCCAGCGCGGAATGAAGTTCGACCAACAGCCCTGCGAGCAGGGTAGTTCGCGGCGTAACGGTTGCGCTCGCCTCAAACAGTCCGGTCGCCGGCTGGTCCACGACCGCCGACCGCGCTTCGCTCCATCGCAGGTTGAGACCGATACCGGCAATGACCGTGCTCGGCCCGCCCGGCTGGCCAGTCACTTCGACCAGAATACCGCCGAGTTTGCGCCCTCGCAGAACCAGGTCGTTCGGCCACTTGAGTTGCACGCCGGGATAACCAAGCCGCTCGAGCGCGCGCACCAGGGCCACCCCGAGCGCGAGCGACAATCCCGAAAGCCTGCCGACGGTCTGCGCGAAGTACCAAAGCACGGAAAAAGTGAGGTCAGTGCCGATCCCGGATTGCCACCGGTTCCCGCGGCGCCCGCGCCCCGCGGTCTGGCGCTCGCACACCACCACCAACGCGTGCCGTACCCCGCCGCGTGCGCGGTCCATCAGCACGCCGTTTGTCGACGGGCACTGGTCCAGAAGTTCGACTGCTAACGCGGGGGGCGTCAGGCGTGCCAGCCGCTCGCCGTCGAGCAGGTCGAGTGGTTCGGTGAGACGATAAGCTTGTCCCCGCAACCCTTGCACCCGCAACCCCAGCTTTTCGACCGCGCGCATACCGCTGCGCAGGACCGACGGCGAAACATTCAGCGCAGCGGACAGCTCGCGACTCGAATGGATTTCGCCGTCGGCAAGCAGCCGCAGCAGCGGAAATATGTTTGAAGACAGCCTCAAGCGTACATCGCCAAGAGCGTCGCTGAAATAGCGTTCCGGCGATGATACCAGCGTGCGAGCCCCGCTTGCCGTCACGAGATCAAGACGGCGAATCGGGTCGACGGCCCAAGGCCATCGCTGCAAGTCCCCACGGTCGCGACCCATGCCCTCAAAGCGCCTCCCGCAACGGATATAATGGCCCGCAATCCGGGCCGGCCGCTGCGCGCGGCCATCCCAAGGAGCGGATAGATGAAGTGTCAAGCCCTCGCCTATGCCACGGCGATTCTGCTCACGATGCACGCGCCGTATGCATCGTCGATCACCGAAATCCAGTTCTGGCACGCGATGAGCGGTACGGCCGGTGAGCAAGTTGCAGAGCTCGCCAGCCGATTCAACGCCTCCCAGCCGGGCTACCGGATAGTCCCTGTGTACAAGGGCGGTTATGAGGACGCCTTCGCCGCCGGGATTGCCGCGCTGCGAACCCGCACCGCGCCACACATTATTCAGGTGTTCGATGCTGGAACCGCCACCATGCTGACGACGCAGCGCGCGCTCAAACCGCTCTATCGGCTCATGGCAGAGGCGGGTGAGAAGCTCGACGCACGCGCATATATACCTGCGGTTTCGAGCAGTTACGCCGACAGCCGCGGAAGACTGCTGTCTCTGCCATTCAACAGCTCCACGGCCGTGTTCTTCTACAACAAGGACCTATTCAGGAAGGCGCGCATCGATCCGGCCGTGGCGCCGAAGACCTGGCGCGACGTTCAGGTGGCGGCGGAGAAAATTCGCGACAGCGACGCGGCCCCTTGTGCGTACACGACGGACTGGCAGTCCTGGATTCTGGTCGAAAACTTGTCGGCGTGGCACAACGAGCCGCTGGCGACGCGCGACAACGGCTTCGGCGGCGCCGGCGCGAAGCTCAATTTCAATGGGGAACTGCTCATCCGGCACATCGGCCTGATGTCTTCATGGATAAAGAGCGGCCTGTTCACCTATGCGGGCCGCGCAAACGAAGGCGAGGCAAAATTTGCGAGCGGCGAATGCGCGATGATCACCGCATCCTCGGCGGCCTATCCCGCCTTCGCGAAATCCGCGCGTTTTGCGTTTGCCGTATCGCGGCTGCCCTATTACGAGGAATTCAGGAACGCCCCCTACAACACCATCGTCCGTGGCGCGAGCCTTTGGGTGCCGGCCGGCAAGAAGAAATCGGAGTACAAGGGCATCGCAAAGTTCTTCAGCTTCCTCACGCGACCCGAAATCCAGGCCGATTGGGACAAACAAACGGGATATCTCCCCAATACGCTCGCCGCCTACGCGCTGATACGAACACAGGGGTATTACGAACGCAACCCGGGCGCCGACATCGCCGTCGAACAGGTGAGCCGAAAACTCCGGGCGCATTCCAGGGGGGTGCGCTTGGTCAATTTTCCGAGGATACGCGCCGTCATCGACGAAGAGCTGGAAGCGGTTTGGAGCCAGGCCAAAACGCCCAAGGAAGCGCTCGATTCAGCGGTCGCACGCGGAAACGAACTGCTGCGCCGCTTCGAACGCAGCGGCAAAGGCTGATCGCGCCGCGGCCTGCGCGGCAATAAGCGCCATCGTCCTCGCCGGTACCGGGTCCACGGCCGACGATCTTGCGAACGATCGCGATCGCAGGCGACTTTCGTTTATCGACCACCGTAACCGCGCACCGGTCCACGCTCTAAACGGTGGGGTGTCGACGAGACTGCTGATCTAGGTTCTGATTGGGTACATCGGGGGCGCTTTGCTTATGTCGCACTCTTCGCTGGAACAGCATCGGGCGCATTGGCCCTACCCGCGCATCATCGCGCACCGGGGGGGAAGCAGTGTTGCACCGGAAAACACGCTGGCGGCGATGCGAGCAGCAAAGCAAAACGGCTGCCGCGGCGTGGAGTTCGATGTCATGCTCAGCGCAGACCGCGTGCCGGTGCTGATCCACGATGAAACGCTCGATCGAACGACCGATGGAAACGGGAACGTGGCTGAAACCCGGTGGCAACAGCTCGCTGCGCTGGATGCCGGGCGTTGGTTCGGCGCCGCCTTCGCGGGGGAACCCCTGCCCAGTTACGCCGATGCGGCACGGCTGTGCCTCGATCTTGGATTGTGGGCCAATGTCGAAATCAAGCCGGCCGCCGGCCTGGAACGCGAAACCGGTCGGATTGTCGCCTCCATGAGTGCCCAATTGTGGCGCACCGCTCCGGTCGCGCCGCTGCTTTCCTCGTTCTCAACAGACGCACTGGAAGCAGCGGCTGGTACGGCGCCGGAGCTGGCGCGCGGCCTGCTCGTGGAAGCCATCCCCTCGAACTGGAGGGAGACCCTCGCGCGGCTAAGCTGCGTATCACTTCACTGCGAATTCCGGCACCTTGGCGTGCAGCAGGTCGGCGCCGTGAAGGACGCCGGCTACGCGTTGCTGTGCTACACGGTGAACGAGCCGGAAAAGGCTCGGGAGCTCTTCGGTTGGGGCGTCGATGCTCTCATCACCGACCGCGTCGACATGAATCCGTAGCCCTTGCCCCGGCCGCGGAACCGGACTCGCATCACGCCCGCAAATTCCCTGTCTCGGCACACAAGGCGATGCTGCGCACCAGCCACGCGCGTACTGCGGACACGTCCTTCAGACGCCAGCGCGCCGATGTCGCTCCGGCGCCGACCTTGATCGCTATTCCGCCGAGTGCCTCGACGGCCGGAAATGCCTGCTCATCGGTCGCATCATCACCGACAAAGACGGGCTTTCTGCCGGCAAACGGCGGCGCGTCCATGAAGGCCTCGATCGCGGTCCCCTTGTCGCGGCCCTTCGGTTTGATTTCCGCGACCATCTTGCCGGGCTGCAGACAATAGTTCCCGCCGCTTTGCCGCAGCAGATCGTTCATGAACGAGCGCACCTCGCCGCCAAGCCGGGGCGCGTTGCGATAATGCACGGCGAACGTGCCGGACTTGTCCTCGACGAGCAGCCCGGGCCTCGAGGACGCCCATTCCCTGGCCAGCGCGAGCAGGCGCGGAATATCGCTCGAAAGCGGCGCGGTCCAGCGAACGCTCCCTGACGCGTCGCGAAGCTCCAGGCCGTGCAGTCCGGCTGCAGGCAGGCGCAGCGGGAAAAACAACCGGTCGATATCGGCAATCGGCCTGCCGCTGATCAGCGCCAGCGCGCCGCCGGTCGCGCTTGCCAACTGCTCCAGCCATTGAATCAGTGACGGATCGACGCGAACGCCCCCGGGCGAACCGGCCAGTTCCAGCAGCGTTCCGTCGACGTCGAGAAAGCAGGCATGCTCGGCGCAGTTGAGCGCGGGAATGCCGGACACGCTGGAAGCAGCACCGTGCTCCCCGCGCGAACGCAGCGACCGCTTGTGCCGATCCATAGTGTGAACTCTCAGTGTGCGACGCGTTGCGCGGCGCGACCGGAACCCGCGAGTCGCTTGCGCTTGCGCATGGCCGCCCCATCGAGCAGCATGCGGCCCGCCCACCTGTAGACATTGAACTCGCTCACCAGCGCCCGCATGCTCCGCATTCTGTCGCGCTGCTCCCCCGAGGGCATGGTCAGCGCGACGTGCAGCGCCAGGGCGCATTGATCGATGTCGTAGGGGTTGACGATCAGCGCCTCGGGAAGCTCGCGCGAGGCGCCCGTAAACTGGCTGAGTATCAGCACTCCCTGTTCATCGTCGCGCATGGCGATGAATTCCTTCGCCACGAGATTCATTCCATCGTGCAGGCTGCTCACGAAGCACAGGTCGGCGGCGCGGTAATGCTCGTACACCTGTTCCGGCTCGTGATGCTCGATCTTCAGGATGATGGGCGGATACTCCTCGCCCGAGAAGCGCAAATTGATGCTGTCGGCGAGCGCGAGCACTTGCTTCTCGAATTCCTGGTATTGGCCGATGCCGGAGCGACTCGGGGCTGCGACCTGCACGAACGTGAATCGACCCACCCATTCCGGCTGCAGTTCCAGCAAGCGCTCCACCGCCATGAACCGCTCGAGTATCCCCTTCGTGTAATCCAGCCGGTCCACGCCCACACCGAGCGCATGCCCGGCCGGCAGTCCCAGGCGCTCACGCACTTCCCGCCGGCACGCCGCGACGCTCGAGGGGGCGGCTTCGGGACCCGACGGCCACTCGATGGAGATGGGATAGCGTTTGACCGCGGTCGGCTTTCCGCCAAGGTATATCGTGAACGTTTCCCGGTCGACCCGCGCTTCCAGCAGGCGATCTACGGTGTCGACGAAATTATTGCAGTGAAACTGCGTGTGAAACCCCATGATGCTGCTGCCCAGCATCCCCTCGAGCAGTTCCGCCCTCCAGGGACAGATCGCGAAGGCCTCGGGATTCGGCCACGGAATGTGCCAAAAGCTAATAATGGTCGCCTTGGGAAGTTCTTCGCGCACCATCCGGGGCAACAGCGCGAGATGGTAGTCCTGCACCAGCACGATGGGCTCCTTCGATCCCGCCTCCTCCATTACTGCGCGGGCAAATTTCCGGTTGACGGCAACGTACTGCTCCCAATCCGCCGCACGGAATGTCGGCCGGACGTGCGCGATGTGGCACAACGGCCACAGCCCCTCGTTGGCGAATCCGTTGTAGTACCCGGCCTCCTCCTCCTGCGACAGCCAAATCCGGCGTATGGAGTACGAGGGGTTGCGCGGAGGCACCTTGACCCGGTCGTGGCGATCCACGGATTCCTTGTCGCCCGATCCGCTGCCGTGCGCGATCCACGTGCCCGAACAGGCGCGCATGATGGGTTCGAGCGCCGTCACCAAGCCGCTGGCGGGCCGCTGGACGTCGATATGGTCTGCGCGCCGAATGTGTATGTAGGGCTCACGGTTGGACACGACCAGAATGTCCTCGCCGTGCAGGTCGCTGCGCAGGATGCCGCGCAGCGACTGCGGCGACCACGTGAGCTGGCTCTCGTCGCGCGGTCGGAAGTCCGAACCGAGTTCCTTCATCAGAGATCGCAGGTCGCGCGTGATCGGCTGAAGTTCCGGAGCCGAGATGCGGCCGGCGGGTCGGACGAGCCCCTCGCCGCGCAGCAGCGCGCGGATTCCCTGGACCCAACCGCGCCAGCTCAACTGGGCGATGATCACCGTGATCAACGAAACGACCGCTCCCAGCGCGACGAAGAAATAGAAGACGTACCGACGTGTTTCCTCGCTGCGGCGCTGCACGAAGCTCATGTCATGCACCAGGACGACCTGCCCGATACGCTTGTCGCCGTCCATCAAGGTGCGCACCGACACGTGCAGCGGTCCCTGGTCCCTGGAGAGCAGCTTCACCGGCCCGTCCGCGAGCCGTTCCGCTTCCTTACACTGAATTTCCTCCGGATAGGACTTGGTGGCGATCAGCGCACCCAGCGTGGGATTGCAATAGCCGATCGCGAACAGGCGTTCGCCCTGGGTGATGTTGTTGAAATAGGCCAGGACTTTGCGCCTGGATTTGGTCCGGACCAGACCGACGAGCGGTTCCTGCATCGTGTTTGCGACCACCGCGGCTCGAACACCGACATCATGCTCGAACCACCTCAGCATCAGCCGGTCGACGAGCGGCATTACGCCGTACGCTACCAGTCCCAGCGCAAGCAAGAGCGGCAGGATGAATCGAAGCGAAAGCCGCATGTTCGACCCGGGAGCCCGATTCGCAAGACGCTATTTTGCCACATTGCATCGACGCACGCGGTGACGGCTCGCCCGCGCGGTCCATTGCGAAGGTGCTGAAGTGGAGGTGCGGCTCGTGCTAGAACGGCAGCGGCGCTTCGGGCTTTTCGGGCTGCAGTACGCGCCGGAAATCGGCCTGGATGCGTTTCAAAGCAGGGGCCGCATCGCCTTCGAAACGCAGCACGATCACGGGAGTCGTATTCGAAGCGCGGGCAAGCCCGAACCCATCCTCGTACTCCACGCGCAGCCCGTCGATGCGTATGACATCTGTGGCATCCGGAAATTGCGCCGATTTCTGCAGCCTCTCGATCACCCGGTGCGGCTCCCCTTCGGCAAGCTGCCAATTGAGTTCCGGCGTGCTAATGGAATCCGGCAACGACTCGAGCACCGCGCTCGGATCCTCAGCGCGGGAAAGGATCTCGAGCAGCCTCGCTCCTGCGTACTGCGCATCATCGAACCCGTACCAGCGTTCACCGAAGAACATGTGTCCGCTCATTTCGCCTGCGAGCGGTGCACTGCGCTCCTTCATGCGCGCCTTGATCAGCGAGTGCCCGGTCTTCCACATGCCGGGAACCCCCCCATGCCGACGGATCCAGGGTCCGAGATTGCGGGTGCATTTGACGTCGTAGACGATTTCCCCCCCGGGGCACCGCGCGAGCACGTCCTTCGCGAACAACATGAGTTGTCTGTCCGGGTAAATGACGCTCCCGCTTCGCGTGACCACGCCCAGGCGGTCTCCGTCCCCGTCGAACGCAAGACCCAGTTCCGCCCCCGTTTCGCGCACCGCCCGGATGAGATCGACGAGATTCTTGGGCTGCGAGGGGTCGGGATGATGGTTGGGAAAGCGCCCATCCACATCGCAGAAGAGCTCGACGACTTCGCACCCGAGGCGCCTGTAGAGAAGCCCCGCCGTTGCGCCGGCGGCCCCATTGCCGCAGTCGATTGCAATCTTCATCGGCCTTGACAGAAGCACGTCGGACACGATGCGATCGAGATAGTCGTCGGCGACGTTGACCTCCGCCGCCGTTCCTGCGCCGTGCTCAAAATCACCGGCCTCGATGCGCAGGCGCAATCGCTGGATCGCCTCCATGGCAAGCGTAGTGCCGCCGATCACCATTTTCAGTCCGTTGTAGTCCGGCGGATTGTGACTGCCGGTCACCGACACCGCGCAGCCGCAGCGCAAGTGGTGCGCGGCGAAATAGGAGATCGGCGTGGCCACCATGCCGAGATCGAACACGTCGACGCCGGCCGAACATATGCCTTCGATGATCGCGCCGGCGAGTTCGGGTCCGGAAAGTCGCCCGTCGCGGCCGACCGCGATCCCGGACTGCGCCTTGCTTCGCGCCTCGCTGCCCAGCGCGCGGCCAATCTGCCGCACTGCATCGGTGGTCAGCGTCTTGCCGACGATGCCGCGAACGTCGTAGGCCTTGAAGATCTCCTCGGGAAGCAATGTCATGATCCATGCACCTCGGGCCTATGCGCCGGTCAACAGCGGTACGCAAGACTCCGCGCGACCTACGCAAAGGGTTCGAAGAAGGAGATTATACGGTGCGAGAGTAAGTCGCTCCGCCTCTGGCGGACATCAATGCAGGATCTTGGGCGAGACTTCGGCTTCTTCGCGCGCCGCCGGCGGCGCAACCGACCCGTGGTGCACGACCATGCGCCAGCCGCCGGCTATTCGCAAATACACGTTCGTCGTAACGACCGACGGCCGCGGCTTGGGCTCGCCTTTGACGAGGATGTTCTCGTGCAGACTGTGGACCGACAGCATCGCTCCCTGCACACATACCTGTTCGGTGATATGCACCTTCAGGCGTTCCCCGGAGCGAAAGATCTGTGCCCAGTTCTCCCGGATCTGGTCGTAGCCCGTCAGGCGCGGCCAACCGGGATGCACGCAGATGATCTCCTCGTCGTCGGCCCACACCTCCATCATCGCATCGAGATCGGCCGACTCGAGCGCCTCGTAGAACGCGGCTTCACAGTCCTCGGGAGTGGGGAAACTGGTCTTTTTCACGCGGCGAATCGCAGCCCGGCGATAGGATCAGTCGCGATCGTTCCTGCTCGCGCGCACCGTCTGAATAAACTCGACTACCATCATAACGACCCCGATCAGTATCACGACGATCAGCGGGATCGCCCTGAACCCGAGTGCGGGCGCGAGCTTCAAGATCGGCACGGCGAAAAAAGCAAGCGCCATGGTCATCCCGATCAGGCCAAAGATGATTTCTGAAATCATTGGATCTACTCCTGGTACCGGCGTCTCAATGAAGGTGTATCAAGCGTGCGCGACCTGGTCTACCAGCCAGCGCGCGGTACGCAGCAGGCGGGCGTCGCCCCCGCGAGGACCGACCAGTTGCACGCCCAGCGGCAGCCCGTCGGCGCCTTGCATCAGCGGCAGCGTAATCGCCGGCAGTCCGCACAGCGTCCACAGCGTGCAGAAGGCGGGCGATCCGGTCGACGCCAACCCCTGCGGCGCCGTGCCGGCCGTGGCGGGCGTCAGTATCGCCTCGTACCGGTGCTCGAAGAGCTCGCTCAAACCGTGGTTCAGCGCGGGAACGTTGTCCAGTGCCTTGTTGTAGTCCACGGCGCGCACCCTGCGCCCGCGCTCGATCTGGCCACGCAGCACCTCGCTCAGCTTGTCGCGACCCTTTGCGTACTCGATCTCGAAATTCTTCGCCAAATCGGCTTCCATGACCGTCTGATGCCATTTCCAAGCGTCCTTGAACGCCATCGGGAGCTTGATCTCCTCCACCCGGTCGCCCAAGTGTGCCACCAGTTCGGAAAAAGCCTCATGGCATTGCGCATCGGCAAGCTTCCACATCGGCGTCTTGACGAACGCCAGGGTCGGCGGAACTGGGGGTTCCTGCATGGCCGTCTCCCGCAGCAGCGGCCGCGCCACTGGCCGCGTATCGGGATCGTTTTCATCGTAGCCGATGAGTTGCTCCGCAAGGAAGGCAGCGTCCTCGACGCTGCGGGTGATGACACCGACCTGGTCAAGTGGCCTGGATTGTTTCAGTATCCCGTGCCGGGAAATCAGGCCGAAGCCCGGCTTGAAACCGACCACGCCGCAATAGGCCGCCGGCCGGATCACCGAGCCGTTGGTCTGGGTGCCGATCGCCAGCGGCACCATGTGCGCGGCCACCGCTGCTGCCGAGCCGCTGGAAGACCCGCCGGGCGTGTGCTCCGGGTTGTGCGGGTTTCTCGTCTTGCCCGGCGAGTAGGTGGCGAGTTCCGTGGTGACGGTCTTGCCCAGAATGATCGCGCCCGCTGCGCGCAGCATCGAGACCACGGTCGCATCCTCGACCGGCGTGCGCCCGGCGTGCAGCACGGTGCCGTCCTCGGTCGGCATGTCCTGCGTGTCGATGATGTCCTTGACCCCCACCGGGATGCCATGCAGCGGTCCGAGTGGCCTGCCTTCGCGCCGCCGCTGGTCGGCATCGCGCGCCTGGCGCAACGCGTGCTCCGGATCGAGGAACGCCCAAGCCTGCACGCGGTCCTCGTCGGCCTTGATGCGCGCCAGGCACGCCGCCACCAGTTCCTCGGAACCGATCCTGCCTTCTGAAATGGCGTTCGCCGCCTCAGCCGCACCGAGCAGAGTAGGATCCATGGACGAGTCCTTGCTCACGGCTCAGTTTCCGTACATCTGTCTGGGCAGCCAGTAGACCAGGTCCTGGAACACGTACACCAGGACCATCGAGATGAACACCATGGTCAGGAACGGGAAGCAGCCCCTGAATATCGTCCACAACTGCACGTACGGCGGCGCGATCCCCTTGAGGTAATACGCAGACATCGCCATCGGCGGGGTCAGGAAGGAAGTCTGCAGATTGAGCGCAACCAGGATGCCGAAGAACATCGGATCGATCTTGTAGAACGCGAGCAGCGGCAGGAAGATCGGCACGAAGATGATGATGATCTCGCTCCACTCCAGCGGCCAGCCGAGCAGAAAAATGATCACCTGGGCCAGGATCAGGAACATGACGGGAGTGAGTTCCATGTGGGTCACGAATTCCTTGATCAGGCCCTCGCCGCCCAGGTACGAAAACACCGACGAAAAGGTCCACGAACCGACGAACAGCCAGCACACCATGGCCGAGGTGCGCGCGGTCAGGAACACCGCCTCCTTCAGCCGCGCCCAGGTCATCGCCCGGTAGCCGATCGCGATCACCATCGCGCCCAGCGCACCGACGGCCGCGGCTTCGCTGGGCGTCGCCAGCCCGAACAGGATCGAGCCGAGAACCGCGAGAATCAGGACCGCCAGCGGGAAGAACGCGGTCACCAGCAGGTACACGACCCTGCCCAGAGGAATATCGGTCTGTTCCTTCGGCAGCTTCGGCGCGAGCTTCGGGTTCACCATCGCAACGCCGATGACGTAGATCATGTACAGGCCCGCCAGCAGGAATCCCGGCAGCATCGCCGCGGCATAGAGTTTTACGACCGAAATCGCCGAGGTCGCGCCGTAGACGATCAGCATGATCGAGGGCGGAATCATGATCCCCAGCGTGCCGCCGGCGCAGATCACCCCGGCCGACAGCCTCTGGTCGTAGCCCGCCTTGAGCATGGCCGGAAACGCAAGCAGGCCCATCAGGGTCACCACCGCGCCGACGATACCGGTCGCGGTCGCGAACATCGCGCAGGTCGCCAGCGCCGCGACCGCCATCGCCCCGGGAACATTCTTGAACGCGACCTGCAGGCTGTGAAACAGGCGGTCCAGAATGTTGGCGCGCTCGATCATGTAGCCCATGAACAGGAACAGCGGCACCGCGGTGAGCACGTCGTTGTTCATGATGCTGAAGGTGTTCTGCGACAGCAGGTAGAACACGCGGCTGTCGAAGAATTCCTGCCCGGGGGTGTAATAGGCGTAATAGCCGAAGCCGACGCCCATCGCCATCAGCGTGAACGCGATCGGGAAGCCGAGCAGAATGATGAAAATGAACGAGCCCAGCATCACCAGCGCGATTTCGGGATTGGTCATGCCGCCTCTCCCTTCCGAACCGCTTGCTGCTGATACTCGTGCTCGTGCGCGATCACCGTCTCCAGTTCCTCGACGTCGTGCAACATCCTTGGCCAGTGGCCTTCCTTGAGCGCGAGGATGCAACGGATCACCTGGGCCACGCCCTGGATAAAGAGCATCGTGCCTGCCAGCGGAATCAGGCTCTTGAGTTGCCAGATCGGCACGCCTACGGGACTGTTCACGCTCACCTCGCGGTAGCCGAAGGAATCATGCGCATAGCCGTAGCCGGCGATGACCAGCGAGGTGACGCCGGGAAAGAAGAAGATGAAATACAGCACCAGTTCGACCCCTGCCTGCCAGCGCACCGGCCACAGCCGGTACAGCACGTCTCCCCGCACGTGCGCGTTGCGCGACAGTGCATAGGCGCCCGACATCAGGAACAGCGCCCCGTAGAGGATATAGCTCATGTCGAACGCCCAGGCGGTAGGATCGTTCAGCACGTAGCGCACGAACACCTCGTACGATGTTCCCAGGGTCAGGACGACGATGCACCACGCGAACGCATGGCCCACCGCCATGCTGAAGCGGTCTATGCCGAGCAGGAACTTTTGAAGCATGTCATCCCCCTGGGGCGGAACATACGAAAGAGGCGGCACATCGCTGTGCCGCCCCCGACTGGTCCGCTTGCGAAGTTCTTGAAGCTAAGCGGCCTAGAACCCCAGCTTGCCGAACACGTGCTCGTAACCCGCCTTGTAGTCGGCGCTGTTGAACAGCGAGTAGTAAGCGACCCGCTTGGCCCACGCCTTCTGCGACTCCCATGTCTTCTTGAACAGCGGATCCTCTTTGGTCAGGCGGTCGACGAGTTTGTCCCACGCCTTCAACTGAACGTCGAAAATGCCCTGCGGCGTGCGGATGACGTTCACCTTGTCCTTGGTCTTGAGCTCCTGCAGGTCCTTCGAGTAGTTGTCCATCGCCGTCGCGTAATTGGAGGTGGACGCAGCCTCCGCGGCATAACGCAGCACCGCCTGAAGGTCCTTGGGCAGCGACTGGTATTTCTTCTTGTTGAATATGATTTCGAAGAATTCCATGGCCTGGTGGTAGCTGCCCATCATATAGTTCTTGGCCACGTCCTGGGCGCCGAATCGCCGGTCGGAGGTCGGGTTGTTGAACTCGAACGCGTCGATCACGCCGCGCTCCATCGCCGGCACTATTTCACCGCCGGGCAACTGCGTCACCTTCATCCCCAGTTCCTGCATCAGGTCGGCCGCGAGCCCCACGGTGCGGTACTTGAAGCCCTTGAGCTGCGAGGCGTTCTTGATGGGCTTCTTGAACCAGCCCAGCGGCTGCGTGGGCATCGGCATCGCGTAGAAACTGACCACATTGAGCCCGAGTTTCTGCATCAGTTCCTCGTAGAACGGCCCCCCCTGCTTGTGGATCCAGGCCAGGGCCTGCGCGGCGTCACAGCCGGTGATCGGGCCGGTCCCGAACAGCGACGCGATCTTGCTCTTGCCATACCAGTACACTGCGACGGAATGGGCCCCGTCAATCACGCCCTTGTGGGTCGCATCCATGACTTCGAACGGCTTCACCACCGAGCCGGCGACCAGGTAGTCGATGCGCAGGCGCCCGCCGGCCATCTCGTTTACACGCTTGACGTACTCTTCGGCCATTTCGTTGAAAATGTCCTTCGCGCCCCAGGCACCCTGCATCTTCAGCACGATCGGCGACTGGGCCACGGAAATCATCGGAAACCCCGTGATCGCGGCGCCGGCTGTCGCTGCGGCCGCACCGGTCAGGAACTTGCGGCGTGTCGGGGTCTGCGCTTGAATCGCTTTTTCTTTGCTCATGGTTTCTCCTGTTGAAAAAAGGATGCGTCCGACGTTGCTGCAGTGAAGACGCATAGCAATGATTCGATCCTCGGAGCGCATTCCGGATTATGGAACGCGCTTACGGGACGCCGATGCAAGGGCATCCTATCCTCAGGCAGGCTCGAAATCAAGCGCGGACAGCCGACGACTCGGCCGCCGAAATCCCGCAGTGTCCGGCGGGAGAAACCCTTTGGCCGGAACGATTGTTCCACTTTGGAACGGGGCCCTCCGGTCCCTCTTTCCCGCCGCTGCGATCCGCTCTAGACGTAGTACATCACCAGGTAAGCGGCCAAAAGCATGCTGATCCACAGTGCCATTGTCCCGGTGGACAACGTCTTGGACAGCGGGCCGCCGTCCCCGTGCGTTTCGCGTATGACCCGTGCCAGGGGTGCCCCGAGCCGCCCCATTACCTCCGATGCAATCTGGCGGAAGGCACCGATCAGCGTGGTCGCGACGCCCACCAGCGCCGGCGCCAGCTTGCGATAGAACCAGTCGCAATCCAGATTCACGGCCCGCAGCTCCGGCGGATACAGGCCGGTACGCATCAACACCGAAAACGCAAGCGCCGAAAACAGCAGCAATTGGAGCTGCGTCAGCACGTGTGCGGACGTGTACGGCACGAACGTCACCGCGTGCGGCAGCAGTCGGTAGAGCGCGTCCGGATAGACGCCGATCCCCACGCACAACACGGCCGTCAGTCCCATCGCGATCAGCATGTTACGAGGTGCCTCCGCGCAGCGGATCTTGGAGTCGTGCGCGAAGAAGGCAAAGTAAGGGATCTTGATTCCGGAATGATGGAATACGCCCGCCGAGGCGAACAGCAGCACCAGCCAGGTAATCGTGTAGCCGCCGTCCGCCGCCGCGCCGAGGATCAGCGCCTTGCTGATAAAGCCGCTGAACAGCGGAAACGCCGAGATGGACGCCGCGCCGACGATGCAAAAACCGGTAGTCCACGGCATCGACTTGTACAGGCCGCCCAGTTGTGAGCCGTTGACGGTTCCCGCTCGCAACAGTACCGCTCCCATTGACATGAACAACAGCGCCTTGTACAGAATGTGCGAGAACGCGTGCGCCACGGTGCCGTTGATCGCCAGTTCGGTTCCAATTCCGACCCCGACGACCATGAAGCCGAGCTGGTTGTTCAGGCTGTAGGCCAGAACCCGCCGCAGGTCGTTCTCGATCACGGCGTAGAAGATCGGGAACGCGGTCATCACCGCACCGATCCAGATCAGCATCTCGGTGCCGGCGTAGCCGCGCGCAAGCGCATACACCGCGAGCTTGGTCGTAAAGGCCGAGAGCCAGACTGTCCCGGTGACCGTGGCCTCGGGATAGGCGTCCTGCAGCCAGTTATGCAACAGCGGGAATGCACACTTTATTCCGAAGGCGAGGAGAATCAGCCAGCTGCCAGGCGCGCCGACGCCAAGCAGATCGAACCGGATCGAGCCGCTCGCCTGGAAATGCACCACCGCGCCAGCGAGCAGCAGCATGCCGGAGGCGAGTTGCACCAGCAGATAGCGCATCGCAGCGCGCCGCGCCCGTTCCGTGCGCCGCGCCCAGATGAGCACGACCGAAGTCACCGCCGTGAGCTCCCAGTAGATGAACAGCGTGATCAGGTCGCCGGCGAACACCGCGCCGAGCGCGCTGCCGGCATACGCGAGCGCCGCGACCTGCTGGTACGGATCATCCTCGTGCAACGAGTAGATGACGTTGAGCAGCGTGGCGATCGTGAAGATGTAGCCGAAAGCGAGGCTCAGACGATCGACACGCATCAGCACCAGCGTCTGGCCCAAGAAGCCTGGCTGCACGTATTCGCCCGTAGGCATCACCACGAGGTGGGCGAAAGCGAGCACCGGCAGCGCAAGCATCCACAGCGCGCGAACGCGGCCACGCAAGAACGGCACCGCGAGCGCCCCGAGAATCAGGATCAGCGCGGTCGGGAACTCAATGCTCATAGTAGTTCTCCGGCCGTTTGAGCACCCGGCGCAGCGCTTTGGCCGTCAGCACCAGTCCGACGCAGGCGAAAAAGCCGAAAAAACCGAAAAAACCGAACCATTCGGCGAATCCGAACGCCTCGTGCTTGTGCACCAGCGGATCGACGAGCAGCAACAGCCCGCAAACAGCCCACACGGCGCGGTAGACGATGGTGACGTTTTCCTTGCGATCCAGCCAGTAGGTCTTGCCTTCGTTCATACCTGCTCCGGTTTGTCTAGAATCCAGCGAGCTGCCGCGCCAGTGCGAGCGGAACCTGCGGATAGAAGAACAGCGCGATGGTCAGCGCGGCGGTTGTGCAAAGCGCGAGCACCATCGGCATAGGCGCCTCGCCGTGCGCAGGCCCCACGGCCGACTGCCGGAAGAACGCCGCATACACAATTGGCAGGAAGTAGGCCGCGTTGAGCAGCGCACTGACGCCGAGCACGGCCATCACCAGGTAATGGCCGGTCGCCGCAGCGCCCTGGAAAATGAACCACTTGCTGACGAACCCCACCGCCGGCGGCACGCCGATCAGCGACATCGCGCCGACCGCGAACGCGCCCATGGTCCAGGGCATGTGCCGGCCTATGCCGTCGAGCTGGCTTACCTCGGTCTTGTGCGCGGCGGTGTAGATCGCCCCCGCGGCAAAAAACAGCGTGATCTTGCCCACCGCGTGCGCGGCGATGTGCAGCGCCGCCCCGACCACCGACAGCGGCGCAAGCAGCGATGCCGACAGCACGACGTAGGAAAGCTGACTTACCGTCGAATATGCGAGGCGACGCTTGAGGTTGTCCGAGCGCAGCGCGACGATCGACGCGGCGATGATGGTGAAACCCGACACGATTGGCAGCCAATCGACGCTCGCGAGCCCCGCGATTCGGTCCACGCCGAATACATACACGATGACCTTTACCACAGAGAACACACCCGCCTTCACGACCGCGACCGCGTGAAGCAGCGCCGACACCGGCGTTGGCGCGACCATCGCCGCAGGCAGCCAACGGTGGAACGGCATCAGCGCCGCCTTGCCGAGGCCGAACATGTACAACGCCAGCAAGCCGCCGATTGCCGCAGTTGACATTCCGCTCCCCAGGATTCCGCCGGAAGTGAATTCAAGCGTTCCCGCCATCGCCCAGGTGACTGCGATCGCGGGCAACAGGAACACGATGGACGTCCCGAGCAGCAGGCCCAGATACAGGCGCCCGCCGCTACGCGCGCCGTCGTCGCCATGGTGGGTCACCAGCGGATAGGTGATCAGCGTCAGGCCTTCGTAGAAAAGATAGAGCGTAAGCAGGTTTGCGCTGAAAGCGATCCCGATCGTGCAGGCGAGCGCCAGCGCGAAGCAGACATAGAAGCGTGTCTGGTGCGCCTCGCCGTTGGCACGCATGTAGCCGATTGAATAAAGGGAGTTGACGATCCACAGGGTCGAGGCCACCAGCGCAAACAACATCCCGAGCGGCTCGATGCGGAAGGAAACCGCGACGCCCGGCAGCATCTCCACCAGCGACAGCTGTGGTTGCGCTCCATCGATCACCGGATCCAGCAGAGACAGTACGCAAAGGAACAGCACCGAGGCTGTGACCAGCGTCACCGTCTCGCGCAGGTCCGGCCAGCGGTCGCACGCGGCGATGCCCAACGCGCCCAGCACCGGAACGAACAGCGCGGCGAGGACGAGTGACTCTGCGCTCACGGTGCACCACCCATGAGAACCGCGGCGGCCAGTCGTGCGCCCTCGAGCGGGAACGAGGTTTCGAGGCCGAAATAGACGCAGCCCGCGATCATGACCCAGGCCGGAACCAACATGGATACCGGCGCTTCATCGAGCGCGGCCGTAGCCGATTGCGGCTCACGCAAATAGGCCATCTCCACGAAGCGCCAGACGTAGGCCACGGCGATCAGCGAACTCGCGACGAGCAGCGCGGCCAGCCACCAGTAACCGTGCGCTATCGCCCCCAGAACGAGATACCACTTGCTGATGAATCCCGCGGTGCCGGGAATCCCGATCAGGCTCATGCCGCCGAGCACGATACCGAAGGAGGTGAGCGGCATGGTTCTGGCAAGCCCTGCG
>Ga0155953_1096_pt1 | contig 40315 bp, 42 predicted proteins | sample RifCSPlowO2_02_FD_107607 | JGI IMG/M metagenome (GOLD analysis project Ga0155953, IMG submission 107607) | Betaproteobacteria bacterium RIFCSPLOWO2_02_FULL_63_19
GCCGGTGCCAATACCAAGGCGGTGTTCCAGTTTGAATCGCGGGGCATGCGCGACCTGCTGAAGCGTGCTCGACCCGATCGCTTCGAGGACATTATTGCGCTGGTGGCGCTCTATCGGCCCGGTCCGATGGATCTGATTCCGGACTTCATCGACCGCAAGCACGGACGCCAGTCGGTGAGCTATTCCGATGCGCGCCTGGAGACGATTCTGGGGCCGACCTACGGCGTCATGGTGTATCAGGAACAGGTGATGCAGATTGCGCAGGTGATAGGCGGCTACTCGCTTGGATCGGCGGACCTTCTGCGCAGGGCCATGGGCAAGAAGAAGCCCGAAGAGATGGCCCAACAGCGCGACATCTTCGTCGCCGGCGCGCAGAAGAACGGCGTCGCCGAGCGGACGGCGAGCGAGTTGTTCGATCTGATGGAAAAATTCGCCGGTTACGGGTTCAACAAATCGCACGCGGCGGCCTACGCGCTGGTGGCGTACCAGACTGCCTATGCGAAGGCGCATCACGCGGCAGCGTTCATGGCGGCGAACCTGTCGGCCGTCATGGACGACACCGACAAGGTGCGCAGCCTTTGCGCCGACACGCTTGCCAACGGCCTGAAACTGCTGCCCCCCGATATCAACGCCAGCGAATGGCGCTTCGTCCCGGTGGACGACAAGACCATTCGTTACGGTCTCGGGGCCGTGAAGGGCACAGGCGAGTCGGCGATTTCCGCCGTCCTCAGGGCCAGGCAGGGGCCACATGGAGAGGCGGGCGGGACGTTCAAGGATTTGTTCGACTTCGCCGGCCGCATCGACAAACGCGTCGTTAACCGGCGGGTCGTCGAAGCGCTGGTGCGCGCCGGCGCATTCGATACGCTCAACGATAATCGAGCCAGCCTGCTCGCCTCGGTGGGTGTCGCCCTCGAAGCGGCGGAGCAGGCCGAACGCGATGCGCACCAGGTGAGCCTGTTTGGTGGTGCAGACGACGCGCAGCATCAGCGCATCGCGCTGGTCGAGCGGCCGCGCTGGTCCGAGCAGGAGCGCCTGCAGGCGGAAAAGTCGGTGCTCGGTTTCTACAACAGCGGCCACCCGTTTGCCGCGTACCGCGAGGAAGTGCGCAAGTTCGTCCGCAACGATCTGAGCGCGCTGGCCGCAGCGGGTGAGAGCGAGTATGGCGGGCGCATGCAACTGATCGCCGGCGTCGTCGAAGCGGTGCGTGCGCAACGCATGCAGTCGGGCCGGATGATGATCATCGATCTTGGGGACGGCACCGCGCGACAGGAAGTGTCGGTCTATCCGGAGGTGTTCGAGAAACACCGGGACATCATCAAGGAGGATGCGTTACTGGTGATGGAGGTCAAGGTGCGGCGGGTAGTGCGCCGCGCGGTCCAGGGCGAAGACGAAGGCGAGACTGCAACCATGCGGATCAATGCCGAACGGATCTGCGACCTCGCTACCGCGCGCGCCCGTTTTGCACGCGCCGTCAGGCTATCGATGAACGGCGAGGCGTCCACCGCGGCGACGGCCGGAGTGCAGAAGCTGAAAAAGCTGCTCGCGCCGTATTGCAACGGTGCCTGCCCGGTCGACGTGCGCTACCAGAACGCCGCGGCAAGCGTGGACATGCGGCTTGGCGACGACTGGCGGGTCAGTCTCGACGACCGCCTGCTCGCGTCGCTGGCCGAATGGCTGCAGCCGGAGAATGTCGAGGTGATCTATCCTTGAACGTACCGGAATGTTTGCCGGCGCCGACGGCGTGAATCACGCGCAAATCGCGGTTCGTTGCGCCATCCGGGATGTTTCCTTCGTTCGGAAGGGTTGCGCAGGCTGAAGGAAACGGCAGGTGAAGCCAATGTCCAGTTGGCGACGGCTGCGACTGGATCGAGACACCCTTGGATTTCACCATATATAAGGAACTTCTCCTCGCTGCGTTGACGCGTTTGTCCCGAACGCGCCCATGGAGTGCGATGGATGCAGCATAATGACACTCAACCGTTCGGGCTTTCTCAGCCCTGCCATTGGACCGGACCGAAGCACGTTAACATCATGTTTATTTGACCCATTTTGAGCCAGGGAGCAATGACTATGGTGACATACCGCAATCCCAACACGGTGCGCAAACCAGGTGCTCATTACAGTCAGGCGGCAGAGGTACGCCCGGGGGCGCGCTATCTGTACATTGCCGGCCAGACCGGGCGCTTGCCCGACGACACCATCCGAGTCGGCATCGACGCTCAGGCCGAACAGGCGCTGCACAACCTCAAAGCGGTGCTGGAAGATGCCGGCATGGGGCTGGAGGACCTTGTCGATACCACGGCATACCTCGTCAACCCCGATCACACGGCGGCCCTGAAGCGTGCCCAGGAGACGGTGTTGGGCGATATAAAGCCCCCCAATACGGTCGTGTGCGTCGCACGCCTTGCCCATCCCGAGTACCTGATCGAAATCCACGCCGTTGCCGCCAAGGAGCCATGAAAACAAATCGGCGCTCAGGGGACACGTACCTGCGCCGCACGCACCCGAACAGGCACTCGCCGCTCGCTACCGACACGTTCAGGCTCTCGACCCGACAGCAGTACACTTCCGACGTGATCCGCCACAGAGAAACGCATGGCGACTAATTGATGCCGCCGGCGGTTTCTTCGATCTTTCGCTGACGCGACCGACGACAAGACAGCTTTGCTCGCGGAAACGACGCAGTGCGCCGCTGTGCATTGCGGAATGTTCCACTGAAAAATTCTATACTGGATTAGATGGTTACCGCCCGGGCCGCGGGGAAGAAACGCCTTGCGAACCATGGTCCGACCGACAATTTCGTATCACTCGACAACAACACAGATCGATCGGGAGCGAAAATGAAATACAGAAGTCTTGGTCGCAGCGAACTGGAGGTCTCCGCCATTGGGCTGGGTTGCATGAGCATGTCCGGACTCTATGGGCAGGCCGACGACAAGGAAAGCATGGCCACAATCCATCGTGCGATGGACTTGGGCGTCAATTTCATTGATACATCGACCAGTTACGGATCCGGCCATAACCAGGTGCTCATCGGCCGCGCTTTGCACGGGCGCCGCGGTAAAGTGATCGTCCATTCGAAATTTGGTGTTCTCCGGAACACCGCCGGCGATACCGTCGGATTCAGCGGTTCGCCTGAAACCGTAAGAAGGGATTGCGAGGAAAGCCTCCAACGCTTCGGTTTCGACGTAATCGACATCTGGTGCCCGTCCCGCCCGGATCCGAATATTCCCATTGAGGAAACGATCGGGGCCATGGTGCGTCTCAAAGAGCAAGGAAAGATCAGGTTCATGGGGCTTTCCGAGGCTGGGCCCACTTTCATGCGCCGCGCCGCAAAGATTCACCCTTTGGTCTCGCTTCAGATGGAATACTCCCTGCTCTCGAGGGATCTGGAAGCCAATCACCTAAGCGTTTGTGAAGACCTCGGGATGGGGATCATGGGGTATGGCCCCATCGGCCGTGGACTTATGTCAGATGCGGTTCATCCGGACCAGCTGGAAAGAAATGACAATAGGCATAGGCAGGCACGCTTCCAAGCGGAAAATTTCGACACGAACATGAATCTCTTGCTAACGGCACGCGATCTGGCCAAGGAGAAAGGACTGACCTTGCCCCAGCTTGCGATCGCGTGGGTCTTGGCGAAGGGAGGACCTGTCGTCCCGTTCCCCGGCTGCAAGACGGTCAAGCATCTCGAAGAAAATCTCGCTGCGCTGACGGTTGAACTGTCGGCGGACGAAATGGCGCGGCTGGACGAGGCATATCCACCGGGCATCGCGGCGGGCAGTCGCTATCCGGAAGCCTCGCTCGCCCAATGGCATCAATAGCTTGCGGCTGTCCATGTCGTTGCCTGCTGCGAAATCCGCATCCTTCTTTGACTTCGTTATCCACGAGAATTTGCGCGGCCAGGGTTATGGGCAGTGCGCACTCGACTTGGCGTCGGTTTCTGGAAGTCGAATTGAAACCGGAATCTAGTCCGTGGGCAGTCGCTCGAACGAAGTAAACGACCCTTGGTATTCGCTCACCTTGACGTCCGTGACGCGCGCGCTCGGCGGACCCCGATATGCCCACTCGATCATGGCCTGCACAGCGGATTCGGTACCATCTACCACGGCCTCAACGACGCCATCGCGGCGGTTTCTCACCCAGCCGGTGACGCCGAGCCGCTCGGCTTCGCTGCGCATCGACTCGCGGAAGAACACGCCCTGGACGCGGCCGGAGATGAGCAGGTGCTTGGCCACCGCTAGCCCGCCAGTGCCTGCCTCGCCGAGTCGCTGCGCAACGTGACTATCGTCGCGGCGCAAAAAGCGAGTATTGGAAGCGACACCAGGACGATGCCGGCGACGGCCGCCGCGAACCCGCCGCGTGTTTCGACCGCCGCGCGCTTGAGCGCGATAACGCGGTTGGCGCCCGACAGGATCACCATCGCGCACAGCGTCCAGCAGAAGAACTCGAGCAGCCACAGCGACCAGGACTTGCCGCGCAGCACCCCGGTTGCGCCGATCAGTCCGGCAGTCCAGATCGCAAACAGCGTGAGATCGTTCAGCAGACGTTCCTCGGCGTAGCGGCGGCCGAGGCCGCCGGAGCCGCGCAGACCGTAAAGGATCACCGCTCCAGTTCCAAGCGCAGCCGCGCACGCCAGCGTGTAGAACCAGCCGACGAACGCGAGGGGAAGCGGTTCCATCCCGGCGGCACGCGAACCGGCGGACGCGCCTCAGTCCACCCTGAAATTGAGGAACTGCCACGGATCGGACGGGTCCATCTGCTCCTGGAACAGGCGTCCGCGTCCGGCGATCGGCGTCCAGTCGGTATAGGCGCCGACCAACTTGCCGAGGTAAGGCGTGGTGATCTGCAGAATCGTCTCGTAGTCGAGTTCGTCGGGCTCGACGATGCCGGCCTGCGGATTGTTCAGCGCCCACACGATTCCTGCCATGAACGGCGCGTTGACTTGCAGGCTGGTCGCGTTGTTGTACGGGCAGCGCCGCCGGGCCTCTTTGATCGACAGCTGCGAGCCGTACCAGTAGGCGTTTTTCTTGTGTCCCATCAGCAGCACGCCGAGTTCGTCCAGCCCGGCGTCGATCTCGTCGCGCAGCAGGCGCTGCTCGGGGGGAAAGCGATAGCCATTGCCGGCGAATTCGTGCAGCGAAAGCACCGCGTCGTCGCAGGGGTGGTACGCGTAGTGGCAGGTCGGTCGATACACCACCTTGCCTCTTTCCCGCACCGTGAGGTAGTCGGGAATCGAGATCGCCTCGCCATGCGTGATCAGCCAGCCGTGGAACTGCCCTTCGGTGGGTGCCCATGAGCGCACGCGGGTGGCCGCGCCGGGGCGGTCAAGGTAGATCGCGGCACCGCAGCCGAATCCGTATTCGCGCCCGTCGCGCGGCCAGTTGCGTTCATGCGTGCCCCAGCCCAGCTCGGCCGGCTGCATCGATTCCCCGCAGAACGCCTCGCTCGACCAGGTGTTGACGAATTCGTCTTTCAGCTTGCGCCTCGAACTCACCTGGTGATCGCGTTCGGCGATGTGTATGACCTTGACGTCGAGCATGCGCGCAAGCTCCGCCCAGCCTTCCCGGTTGCGCGGCTTCTCGATCTTCATCTCCAGGTCTGAAGCGATGTTGAGCAAGGCCTGCTTTGTCAGGTGCGACACGAGTCCGGGATTCGCGCCGTGCATCAGCACGCATGTAGGGCCGTCGGGGTATTTCTTGCGCAGGTCGAGTGCGGTCTCTCGGTAGGCGTAGTTCGAGCGGCGTGCGACCGGTATCGATGCGTCGGTATGACCTCCCGGCCAGGGTTCGATGCAGGCATCGATGTAGACGACGCCGTGCTGCTGGCACCACTCGATCAGCGCGTGACTGGACACGTCAAAGGACGCGTTGACCAGAAAATCCCCGGGGCCAAGATGGCTCTCCAGGCTGGCGGCATAGTTGTCGATCGTGAGCGGATCGACCAAAAACCTGGCGCCGTATTCAGCCGCGATCTTTCTGCCTTCCTCCCACGCGGTGATGATGGTGATCTGATCGGGTTTCATGTTGATGTGGCGCAGGATGAGAGGCAACGTGCCTTGACCCACCGCACCGAATCCAACCATCAACATCTTTCCCGAAAATGAAGCGTAGTTCTTGGCCAATTCAACCTCACTCGATGGCGTGTAACGACGCGTCGGTTATAGCCGATTGCGGCACCGATCGCAATATGCGGGGGCACACCGGCGCGAGCGCCGCATGACGCATTGTCACGTTGAATATCGCGTGCGTGTTCGCTGTGCGCACGCGCGAGGCTGGATGTTCTCCGGGACGCGCCGCGCGCGGCCGGCGCGCGGCGAATCGCACGTGCAGTTCGTCGACGCGGCGAGCAACTATTTTGGTTTTTGGCCGGCTAGGCGAACGCGATCAACGCCGCGATGACGACCGAAGCGGAAAGTCCCAGAGCAAGTATCCACCACTCGCGCCGGCCCCAAGCAACGCGCCGCGGGCCCGATGCTCGGCTGGCGTCCGGGACCGACTGCGCGCCGGTGATGGCGGTGGCAGCCGCAGTGTCGACGGGGGCCGATATCTTCAGCGTGGCGGCGTAATCGCTGAACTCCTGCGCCATGCCTGTCTGCACGGCGAGTCGCTGCGTAGCTTCCAGCGAATCGAAGTTGTGCGAGATCCCGAGCGTCGGGGCGGTGGCCACTTCATCCTTGCCGGAGTCGGTAACGCGGGTCATCTGCGCGCTGGCGGCCAGCAGTTCGGATTTCGCTTCGGCGTCGAGAAGCGAGGGTGCGGACCGCGCTTGCGCCACGGCAGCGGGCTGTTTCGCCGTCTTCGCTTGCCGCACTTGCGCCAGGCATTCGCGTACGTCGGCGGCAAGTACCATGGCGTTCGGGTAGCGCTCGTCGCGGTTCTTGGCGAGCATCTTCGCGACGATGAAATCCAGCATCGGCGGCACCGTCGGGTTGACCGTGCTCGGCGCCGGCGGCAGGACATTGATCGTCTGGAACATCAGCGCGCCCATCGTTTCGCCGGTGAACGGCGCTGCGCCAGTCAGCATCTCGTACATGATGATCCCGAGCGAGAAAATGTCCGAGCGGCCATCAGCACGCTTGCCCAACACCACTTCCGGTGACATATAGCGCGGCGACCCCAGCAGAATGCCGGTCTGTGTCTTGACTTCGGATTGGCGCATGCGCGCGATCCCGAAATCGGTGATCTTGGCGAGGCCGTTGTGCAGGATCATGATATTGGCCGGCTTGATGTCGCGGTGAACCACGCCTCGATCGTGCGCATAGCCCAGACCGTCGGCGACCTGGGCGGCGATTTCGAGCGTCTTGTCGACCGGAACAGGGCGCCCGTCGGCGAGCAGATCGCCAAGTTCGGTGCCCTGCAGGAATTCAAGCGCCATGTAGGCGACGTCGCCGCTGTCGCCTACGTCGTACACCGTGACGATGTTCGGGTGGCTGAGACCGCCCGCTGCCTTGGCTTCCTGGTAAAAGCGTGCCTCGTATTCAGCGCGCTCACCCTGGTCCGTGGACATGGCGATGGTCTTGATCGCGACGGTGCGGTCGAGAACCGGGTCGATGGCCCTGTAGACGACGCCCATCGCGCCCCGGCCGATCTCGTCCTGGATTTCGTAGCGGCCCAATTTTGTCGGGGTCATTTCCGGCGGTCCATCGAGGTCTGCGAAGGAATCTGGTCCTGGACGCGGCACATCCTTAACTGCGTGTCTTGGCGCTGCGAAATTGCGGGCCCCAGATGGGATGGCCCCTTTCCGAAGGTTCAAGCTCCATCGATGGGTCGATCTTGAGCGCTTTGGCGAACTCGTCGCGGCATGCGGAGAGGCGACTCGATACGCAGTGGGTGAAGGCCAGGTACTTGTGCGCCTTGATTCGGTCGGAATCGCTGGCCAGCCCAAGTTCCAGAGCCCGCCGCAGGTTCCTGGTCGCCACCGCGTATGCGCCTTCCTCGAACTGCTTGATCCCGGTGGATAGGGCCTGATCGGCCTCGCTGGACTGAAACAGGCCGGCGAAGGGGTTCGTGATCTCGCTCACTGGGCCCGTTGCGCAGCCGGCAAGCAAGGCCAGGCAAGCGAAAATCGCAACCAAAGATTTCACGCTATTCATCTCCGTTTCTCCTTGCGTCGAACATGGGCCGACCCGACGCGCATCGCCCCGGGTCTGCTCGTCGTCATCTTCGACTCTCGGAGGCGGTACGGCGCCTGAAGGATGTCGGCAAAGAGCTTCAGTCGAACCGATGCCGAATTGTAAACTGCTCGCCCGGCTTCAGGTCCACTTGCTGCGTGTGCTGCGGCAGCGATGTATTGCGCACCACGATCAGGTGTTTGCCCGGTGTCACCGTAATCTGCTTGACCGGCGGGCTCACGCCCTGGCTCTGGCCATCGACGAACACTTCTCCCCAGGGAATGATCGCCAAGCGCAGGCTGGCCGGCGGGGGCGCGGGGGGCTGTACCGGCACGGCGACCGTCTCCGGCGCCGGCGTCGCCGCGACAGGCGCACGCGGCGGCGGCGGTGCGACTGCCGGTTTCTGATCAACGGCCGCTTTCTTCGGCGGCGGCGGCTTGGCGGCGGTCTTTGGCACAGGCTGCACCGCACGCACCGCGGGTTCCACCTTGGCGGGTCGTTCCTTGTCTTGCCTCGCTGGTCCGGAAGCGTCAGTCGGTTCTTGTCGCTGTTCCTCGGATGCGGGCGGAGCAGGCAGACTTGCCGCCGTCTGCGGAGCCGGCTGCGATTCGGGGGAATTTCTTTGCATGCGAATCGCGACACCGGCGGCAAGCACGATCGCGACCGCAAGCGGCAGGAGCACCAGCAGCGTCGCCTGCGGATTCCGGAGCCAAGCCTTGATCGGTCCGATCGCGCTGGCGCTCCCACTCGCCGCGTCCGCATCCGCGGCAACGCTTGCTTCCGAGGCCGATTTTTTCAGGTCGATGCTGGTCGGCCCTACGGTGTAGACCTCGTGCTCGCGCACGTGCTTATCGGTGCGCGAGCCCTCATATTGGAACAGTTGGGAAAACTCCGGGGACAGGCGGGAGACCACTTCGAAATAGGAGCGCGACACCAGAATCTGCCCCGGAACGGCGAATCCCATGACGCGCTGCGCGACGTTGATGCCGTCACCAATGATGTTGAGCTGCCCGTTGAGGTCCTTGATCAGGCGTACGGGGCCGAGGTTGATCCCGATGCGAATGGCGAGCGATGGTGCGCCGGAAGCGGGCTCTGACGCGATCGCGTCGCGCAGGGTCATCGCCGCAAACAGCGTATCCTCGGGGTTGCCCAGAAAACTGATGGCGGCGCCATCGCCCGTATCCAGAACGATGCGGTCGTTCACAGCGACATTGCGCAGCACCTGCCCGAGCAGCGCGTTGAAGCGCTGCTTGAACGTCATCTGCTCGGCCACCGAGCGCTTGGAATACTCGACGATGTCCAGGAACAGAACACTGCACACGAAGGTGCGGTTCGGCTGTTCGTTCATCGGTTCCCCTGTCGCGGTCGTCGATGAAGGCGACCCGATAAATTACTTTACGCGCATCCCGGGGACCGCGCCGGCATCCGGCGAAAGCAGGTAGATGCCGGATCCTTCCCCGGACGCCGCGAGTACCATTCCCTCCGAAAGACCGAATTTCATCCTGCGCGGTGCGAGGTTCGCGACCACCACGGTCAGCCGCCCTTCCAGCCCGGCCGGGTCGTACGCCGACTTGATGCCCGCGAAAACCGTGCGCGTGCCGCTGCCCAGGTCGAGCGTGATCTTCAGCAGCTTGTCCGCACCGTCCACGAGCTCGGCTTTCAGGATCTTGGCGACGCGCAAATCCAGCTTGGCGAACTCGTCTATCGATATGGTCGCCGGCGCCGCAGGCCGCTGAGTTTCGGCTGCCGGCGTGGCCGGGTGCGGGGTGGAGGCGGCCGCCTTCGCCTGCTCCTTGTCGATGTCGAACAGCGCGTCGAGCTGCTTCGGATCGACGCGGGTCATGAGGTGTGAATACGGCTGAATCGCGTGGTTACCCGGGAAGAAACTGTGTTGCCCCCATTTCATCTGATCGTCGGTCAAGTTCAAGAAATGCCGGACTCGCTCCGCCGTCGCGGGAAGTATGGGACGGAGAAGGACCGTCGCGTACCAGAACATTGCAAGGGCGGAAGAGCACACTTGGTGCAGCTTCCACGAGTCAACCTCGACTTTTGCCAGTTGCCAGGGCTTTTGCTCGTCCACGTACTGATTGATCTCGTCGAGGAACCCGCCGATTTCACGGATCGCCTTGCCGTACTCGCGATCGTTGTAATGTCGGCCGATTGGGGACCAGCAATCATCGCTCGATTGCATTCTGCGGATTAAAGGCATCGCCGCCGCATGCGCCGCGCTCATGGTGCCGTTGAAACGCTCGCTTATGAATCCCGCGCAGCGACTCGCGATGTTCACGTATTTGCCGATCAGGTCGCTGTTGACCCGCGCGATGAAATCATCCGGGTTGAAGTCCACGTCCTCGACGTTGGCGTTCAGCTTCGCCGCGATGTAGTAGCGCAGCCATTCCGGGTTCATGCCGATTTCGAGGTAGCGCAGCGGGTCGATACCGGTACCGCGGCTCTTGGACATCTTCTCGCCCGAGACGGTGATGAAACCGTGGACAAAGACGTTGTTCGGTACCTTGTAGTCGGCGAATTTCAGCGTGGCAGGCCAGAACAGCGTGTGGAAATAGATGATGTCCTTGCCGATGAAGTGGACCTGTTCGTTGTCCGGGTCGGCCATGAACTCCTCGAACGTCCATCGCCGCTCGTAGCCGCGTTCCTTCACCACCTGTGGATAGCGGTTGCCTTCCAGATAATTGCGGAAGCTCGCCAGGTAGCCGATCGGCGCGTCGAGCCAAACGTAGAAGAATTTTCCCGGCGCATCGGGGATCGGGATGCCGAAGTAGGGCGGGTCGCGCGAAATGTCCCAGTCGCCGAGGGCGCTCTCGCCCTCGCCCTCCAGCCACTCGCGCGCCTTGTTCGCCACCTGGGGCTGCAGGCGGCCCGGCTCGTTGACCCATCTGCGCAGAAATTCGACGCACTGCGGATCCGACAGCTTGAAGAAATGGTGCTCCGATCTCTTCAGCACGGGCGCGGCCCCGGACAGCGTCGAGTAGGGGTTGTTCAACTCGGTGGGCGAGTACACCGAGCTGCAGTTCTCGCACGCGTCACCGTACTGGTCCCTCGCGCCGCACTTGGGGCATTCGCCTTTGATGTAGCGGTCGGCGAGGAACATGTTCTTCACCGGGTCGTAAAACTGTTCGATCGCCTTCGTGTAGACCAGGCCCGCGGCCTTGAGCTTGCGGTAGATGTCCTGCGAGAACCAGGTGTTCTCAGGCGAGTGCGTCGAGTGCCAGTTGTCGAAGGCGATGTTGAATCCCTCGAGGTAGCGCGCGCGCCCGGCGGCTATCGCCGCGACGAAGGCTTCCGGCGCCTGGCCCGCCTTCTCCGCGGCCAGCATGATCGGGGCCCCGTGCGCATCGTCAGCACCGACGAAATGGACCTCGTGTCCCTGCATGCGCTGGAAGCGTACCCAGATGTCGGCCTGGATGTACTCCATGATGTGGCCGATGTGGAACGGTCCGTTGGCGTAGGGCAGGGCGGTGGTGACGAAGATTCTGCGTGGCATGTGCTGCTTTTTTCTGCGGAAACTATTAATTCTATCGTGGTAACTGCCGTTTACGCATGCAAATCTGGGTAAAATGGCGGCCCAGCTTAGTCCACCGCGTGAGCCGGCACAATGACCGGCCTCGCTTGCACCGGAGGCAACCCATGTCGCTGACCCAGGAAGTCGTGCAAAACGCGCTCAAGGAGGTTGTAGACCCGAATACGGGCAAAAACCTCATGGCGACGAAATCGGCACGGAACATCAAACTCGACGGGAAGAATGTTTCTCTCGATGTCGAACTCGGCTACCCGGCCAAGACACAGATCGAGCTGGTCAGAAAGGCGGTACTCGAGCGGCTGCGGCAAATCGAGGGCATCGGCGAAGTCAACGTGAGCGTCGCGAGCAAGATCGCCGCGCACGCCGTGCAGCGCGGCGTGAAGCTGATACCCGGCGTAAAGAACATCATCGCCATCGCTTCGGGAAAAGGGGGCGTGGGCAAGTCCACGACGGCCGTGAACCTCGCGCTCGCGCTGGCGGCCGAAGGCGCCAAGGTCGGCGTGCTGGATGCCGACATTTACGGGCCGTCGCAGCCCATGATGCTCGGTATTTCCGGCACCCCGCACACGGATGACGGAAAAATCATCGAACCGATGCGGGGACACGGGATCGAGGCGATGTCGATCGGTTTTCTCATCGACAGTGACACACCGATGGTGTGGCGCGGGCCCATGGTGACCCAGGCGCTGGAACAGCTGCTGCGCGACACGCGCTGGGGCGACCTCGACTACATGGTGGTGGATCTGCCCCCGGGCACCGGAGACACGCAGCTGACGCTGGCCCAGAAGGTTCCGGTCACCGGGGCGGTGATCGTCACCACGCCGCAGGACATCGCACTGCTGGATGCGAGAAAGGGACTGAAGATGTTCGAGAAGGTCGGCATTCCGATTCTCGGTATCGTCGAGAACATGAGCATTCACATCTGTAGCAACTGCGGGCACGCCGAGCACATCTTCGGGCACGGCGGCGCCGAGCGCATGTGCAGCGAGTACAAGGCGGAGTTCCTCGGCGGGCTGCCGCTTGACATCAAGATTCGCGAACAGGCGGACTCGGGCAAGCCGACCGTGGTTTCCGATCCCGACGGTGCGGTCGCCGAACTCTATCGGAAGATCGCGCGCCGCGTCGCCGTCAAGATCGGCGAACTGCAGAAGGACATGAGCGCAAAATTCCCGAATATCGTCATTCAAAACACATAAGTACGTTCAATGACCATCAAGTCCGACGCGTGGATTCGCCGCATGGCGCGATCGCAGCGCATGATCGAACCCTTCGAACCGTCGCAGGTGAAGGAGGTCGAAAGCCGGAAGGTGGTGTCCTACGGGACATCCAGCTACGGCTACGATATCCGCTGCTCGCGCGAGTTCAAGATATTCACCAACATAAACTCCACCATCGTCGATCCGAAGAACTTCGACGAGAAGTCGTTCGTGGATTTCAGCGGCGACGTCTGCATCATTCCGCCCAATTCGTTCGCGCTGGCGCGCACGGTCGAGTACTTCCGTGTTCCCCGCAACGTGCTCGTGGTGTGCCTGGGGAAGAGCACCTATGCGCGTTGCGGCATCATCGTCAACGTCACGCCGCTGGAACCGGAATGGGAGGGGCACGTGACGCTGGAATTTTCGAACACGACGCCGCTCCCGGCGAAGATTTACGCCAACGAGGGTGTTGCGCAGGTGCTCTTCTTCGAGTCCGACGAGCCCTGCGAGACGTCCTACAAGGACCGGGGGGGGAAGTATCAGGGGCAGCGCGGCGTAACCATGCCGAAGGTCTGATACGCCGGTTCAGGCGCGTCTTTCGTAGGTGACGAAATCGTAGCTGGGCGCAAGCGGGTCCTGACTCGAACGTGACTCGCGGGACACCTCCCGCCAGGGACGGCAGTCGAAATCGGGAAAGTAAGCGTCACCGTCGATTTCGGCATCGACTTCAGTGAGCTGCAGCCGGTCCGCGAGCGGCAGCGCCGAGGCATAGATCTGCGCACCGCCGATCACGAACACCTCGCCGGCACCGGAGACCTCCGCCAGCGCCGCTTCGAACGAATGCACTACGCGGCAGCCCGGCGCCGAGAAGTCCGGCGAGCGCGTAACTACAATATTGTCCCGGCCGGGCAGCGGCCGGCCGATGGATTCGTAGGTCCTGCGGCCCATGATCACCGCGTGGCCGAGTGTCAGCTTCTTGAATCGCTTCAGGTCGTCGGAAATGTGCCAGGGAAGTCGATTGGCGCGGCCGATGACGCGGTTGCGCGAGAGCGCGGCAATGATCGTTACCGTCATACCGCGATCGGAGCCTTGATCGCCGGATGCGGATCATAGCCCTCGAGTGTGAAGTCTTCGTAGGTGAAGGCGAACACGTCCTTGATTCGCGGATTGAGCTTCATGGTCGGAAACGGTCGCGGCGTACGAGCGAGTTGAATTCGGGTCTGCTCGACGTGATTCAGATAGAGGTGCGCGTCGCCCAGCGTGTGCACGAACTCCCCAGGTGCAAGGCCGGTCGCCTGCGCAATCATCATGGTGAGCAGCGCGTACGACGCGATATTGAAGGGCACACCGAGGAAGATGTCAGCGCTGCGCTGGTACATCTGGCACGACAGGTGTCCCGCACAGACGTACAACTGAAAGAACGCATGGCAGGGTGGCAGTTTCATGCTCGAGACGTCCGCCGGATTCCACGCGGTCACGATGTGTCGTCTTGAATCCGGATTCGTGCGGATGGATTCCACGACCTGGGCTAGCTGGTCGATTCGACGCCCATCGGGCGCCCGCCAGTTTCGCCACTGGACGCCGTATACCGGCCCCAGTTCACCGTTCTCGTCCGCCCACTCATCCCAGATGGTGACGCCGTGCTGCTTGAGCCACGCGATGTTGCTTTCTCCGCGCAGGAACCACAACAGTTCGTAGATGATCGACTTCAGGTGCAGTTTCTTGGTCGTCAGCAGCGGAAACGAATCGGCCAGATCGAAGCGCATCTGGGTCCCGAAGACCGACAAGGTGCCGGTACCGGTGCGGTCGGTCTTGCGGTTTCCGTGCTCGAGAACCTGGCGCATCAGGTCCAGGTATTGCTGTTCGGGATGGGGTGGCATCAAGGGTCGCCGGGTTGCGAAGTGGACGCGGGATCGTGCGGGCAATGATAGCGCCTATCCCGGGCATCCGGCGCCGAAGCGAATTTGCGGCGAGGTCGCACACGATGCGGCGGAATGAGAAGCCAGGCGAGCGCCGCGGCAAGGGCGAGAACGGCATAGGCGGACGCGAACACCCATTCCGGCAGGTCGTAATACAGCAGGCGCGCAACCCAGCGCCCGACGAAGCTTGCACGCTGCGGCTCGGCGCGCCGCAGCGCATCTTCCCAGACGGTGAGCGGGCAGGCGATGCCGAGCAGGGCCTCGGCCGCCACCAATACGATCGCCCCCAGATGCGCCAATCGGAAGGCGCGATGCCTTACCCAGGCCCAGCGCAGCGCGCCTCCGGCCAGTATCAGCGCGAACCCGCCCGTCACGAACAGCACGAACATGAAATGAACCACGAGGATCGCGTCGGCGAGCATGGCAGCGCTCGATGCAGCCTGATCGAGGGATTGACGCGGATCAGCCGCGCGCTCCGCGTTCGACCGGCCGCGCCGGGTCCGCGCACCATTCGCTCCACGAACCGGGATAGAGCCTGCTGCCGGCGAGACCCGCGATTTCCATGGCCAGCAGGTTGTGGCAGGCCGACACGCCCGAGCCGCAGCTATGAACGACGTGCTCGGGCCGGTGCGCATTCAGCAGGGCCATGAAATCGGCGCGCAGCGTCGCGTGCGGCCGAAAGCAGCCGGCAGCATCGAGGTTCTGCTTGTAGAAGCGATTCACGGACCCCGGAATTCGACCGGCGACCGGATCTATGGGTTCAGTTTCGCCCCGAAACCGTTCCGGCGAACGGGCGTCGACGAGCAGCATTTCCTGGCGCTCGAGATGCGACAGCACGTAGGCTGCGTCTACGCAACTCCCGGGATCACCGCTTCGGACAGTGCGTGGAGCGAAGCGCGTCGGGCGCGGCGTTGGAATTGCATCGTCACGGGGTCTGTTCTCCCGAACCCATTTCAGCCATCCGCCATCGAGCACGGCGACTGACGAGTGCCCGAGCCAGCGCAGCATCCACCAAAGCCGCGACGCGTTGATCCCGTCCTGGGCATCGTAGGCCACCACGCATGTTTCGGGACCGATTCCGGCCGCGCCGAGCTTGGCAGCGAGAACCGCCGCGTCAGGAAGCGGGTGGCGACCGTTCTTCCCCGATTGTGGACCGGCGAGGTCACGGTCCAGATGCATGAAACGGGCCCCCGGGATGTGCGACATCGCGTACTCGGTATGGCCGGCGTCCGGCTTCATCAGATCGTGACGGCAATCCGCGATCACCCAATGCGTGTCCGAAAGGTGCCGCTGCAGTTCCGCCGTGCTGATGAGGGTATTGAGGTCTTTACTGTCCATCGGGCAGCTCAGATGTGCGGCATCAGTCGCCGCCGTATCCATTCATGGAAAAAGACGATGCCGTCTTCCATCGGCGACTGGACCGGTCCGTAATCATCGATGCCGTCGTTCGCCAGCACCTGGCGGCCACGGTCGGTCTTCTGTCCGATGATCTCGTCCTCGTACGCTGTCTCTGCATAGGCGGCCTGTTGCGCTTCGACATACTCGCGTTCGAACAGCGCGACCTCCTCCGTGTAATAGTACTCCACCACGTTCAGGGTCCGGGTCGGCGACACGGGAATCAGCGTGCTGATCACGATGGTATTGGGATACCACTCGAGCATGATGTTCGGGTAGTAAAGCTGCCAGATCGCGCCATGCTCGGGGTCTTTGTTGCCCAGATAGCTCTTGACCCGCTCGTGCCAGCGGCTGTAGACGGCTGTCCCGGGATTCTCGAGTTGGTTGTTGGGACCGAGCACCTGAACCGAATAATTCTCACCCGCGGTCCAGCGCAGGTCGTCGCAGGCAACGAAGCCAGCGAGTCCGGGGTGAAACGGAGCGACGTGATAGAGCTCAAGATAGATTTCGATGAACGTTTTCCAGTTCTGCCTGCATTCGGTTACCGTCATGCGGTCGAAGACATGGCCCGACATGTCGAATTCGCGCTCGACGCCGGATCCTGCCAGGTCCCGGGCAACGTCGCGGGCTCCCGCGAACAACAGGCCGTTCCAGTTCGTCAGCGGTTTCTTGAACAAATTGCGGCAGGGATTCTCGGCGAAGTGCGGTGCGCCAAGCAGTGTGCCGTCCATGTCGTAGGTCCACCTGTGCACGGGACACACCAGATTCTGCGCGTTGCCACTGCCTTCGACGATAATCGCCTGACGGTGCCTGCAGACGTTTGTCAGCAGTTCGATACCGTTGGCGTTATGCACCAGCACCTTCCCGTGGTCGGCCCATTCCAACGAGTAGTAGTCCCCCCGGTTTGGCACCATCAGTGCGTGGCCGACGTACCCCGGGGCGTCGGCAAACAAGAGCCTCTTTTCCAGCTCAAAAATACGTTCGTCGAGGTACCAGGATAGTGGCAGTTGCGACGTCGCCGGTGCGAGCGTGCGCGAGCTGGCCAGATAGGACATATACCGGATTCTCAGTTCGGCGAAGCGAATAGATGAGGGATTCTAGAGTCTTTTGGCGACCCTCGCCATTTGCGCGCCTGCGCGGTCGGGCGAATCATCCGTATCGACGTCACGACCCTTCGCAAGGCGCCGGATTTGACCGCCGCGGCCAAGATCGATTAACTTCACACCTTTATTAGCCGCGGCGTCTGCGCGCTGCCCTTGTACCCGCTTCCCTCATGGCCAAGTCCACAAAGTCAAGCACGGCGGACCAGCATCCGAGCTTCGAAGAGGCGCTCGCCGAGTTGGAAACGATCGTCGCCAGAATGGAGTCGGGCAAGCTGACACTCGAGCAGTCATTGGAGGCGCACCGGCGCGGTATCGAACTGGCGCAGCATTGCCAATCGGTTCTGACGCGAGCGCAGCAGCAGGTTAAGGTTCTCGAGGACAACTCACTCAAGGACTTTGCCGTCGATGGTCGTGAGGAAAGTGACGACGAACCATCCGGCAGGTGACTTTGCCGCCTGGATGGGGGCCCTCCAGGCTCGGGTCGAGGCGGCGCTCGCTAGGCTGCTGCCGGGTCCGGACATCGTACCGCAGCGCTTGCACCAGGCGATGCGCTATGCGGTTCTCGGTGGGGGCAAGCGCGTGCGCCCGTTGCTCGCGTTTGCTGCCGGGGACCTGGCCGGCGCCGATTCGTCCCGAACCGAAATCGTCGCCTGCGCGCTCGAGTGCATCCACACCTACTCGCTGGTTCATGACGACCTGCCCTGCATGGATGACGACATCCTGCGCCGCGGCCGGTCGAGCTGTCATGTCGAGTACGATGAGGCGACTGCTCTGCTCGTGGGCGACAGTCTGCAATCGTTCGCATTTCAACTTTTGGGCGAAAACCGGCTGACAGACGGTGCCGTGGCGCAACTGGAGATGATCCGCATCCTTGCTGCCGCATGTGGCAGCCGCGGAATGGCCGGCGGGCAGGCGTTCGATCTGGCCAGCGTTGGGAAGGCGCTCACGGTGCCCGAACTTGAGCATATGCACATCCGCAAGACCGGCGCGCTGATCCGTGCTTCGGTAGCTCTGGGCGCTTATTGCGGTACGGCACTCTCCAAAGAAGAACGCGATCATCTGGATCGGTATGCCCGCGCGATAGGGCTTGCGTTTCAGGTGGTCGACGACCTGCTGGACTGCGAAGCCTCCACCGCGACGCTCGGCAAGACGGCCGGCAAGGACGCTGCAGCCAAAAAGCCCACCTACGTGAGTGTGCTCGGAGTTGCCAGAGCCCGTGACCTGGCCGAGGATTTGCGCGCGGACGCGCACAAGGCGCTCTCCGGCTTCGGCGAAAAGTCATACCGCCTCGCTGCGCTGGCGGACTTCATTGTGTTGCGCAAGTTTTGAGCGCGCATCGGTCGCCGCGCTGCTTTTGAGGTACATTGACGCTTGTGACCGGCGTTTGTGGAACCTCCCTGATCGCCTGCGAAAAGGTGGGCGCTCAGGCGCCGCAGGATGCTGTGGCGCCTAACCCGACGATGTACGAGCTGCTCAAAACCATTAATGATCCCGCAGAGTTGCGGCGACTGGACCGCAGGTCCCTCGGCTTGCTCGCCGATGAATTGCGGGCATTCCTGGTCGAGTCGGTATCGCAGACAGGCGGGCACTTGTCGTCCAACCTCGGCACGGTCGAGCTGACGATCGCCCTGCATTACGTGTTTAACACCCCGGAAGACCGGATCGTGTGGGACGTCGGGCATCAGACCTATACGCACAAGATCCTGACGGGGCGGCGCGAGGGTATGAGGGCGCTGCGCATGCTCGATGGCATGTCGGGTTTCCCGCGCCGCGACGAAAGCATATACGACACGTTCGGCACTGCGCACTCGAGCACTTCGATCTCCGCCGCGCTGGGCATGGCGCATGCGTTTAAGCTGAAGGGCGAAAAGCGTCACTGCATCGCGGTAATCGGCGACGGCGCGATGTCCGGTGGAATGGCCCTGGAGGCGCTGAACAACGCGGGCTTTGCCGATGCCGACTTGCTGGTGATTCTCAACGACAACGACATGTCGATTTCGCCTGCAGTGGGAGCGCTGAACCGTTATCTCGCGCGGCTCATGTCCGGGCATTTCTACACCGTGGCGAAGAAGGCCGGGGAGAAGGTCCTCGGCGGTGTGCCGCCTTTGTGGCAGCTGGCGAAGAAGGTCGAGGAGCATGCCAAGGGCATGATGGTTCCCTCCACGCTGTTCGAGGAGTTCGGCTTCCATTACGTCGGCCCGATCGATGGGCATGATCTGGACTCCCTCATTCCGACGCTCGGGAACATAAAGGAACTCAGGGGGCCGCAATTTCTGCACGTGATCACGAAGAAAGGCCAGGGATACAAGCTGGCCGAGGCCGATCCGATCCTGTATCACGGGCCAGGCAAATTCGATCCTGCCGAAGGAATCAAGAAGTCAAGTGGAGGCAAGCCCACTTACGCGCAGGTATTCGGAGCCTGGATGTGCGACATGGCGCGCATCGATTCGCGCCTGGTGGGCATTACGCCGGCCATGCGCGAGGGCTCGGGCCTGGTGCGTTTCGCCGACGAGTTCCCGGAACGCTACTTCGACGTGGGAATCGCCGAACAACACGCGGTGACCTTCGCCGCCGGGTTGGCCTGCGAAGGTCTGAAGCCGGTGGTGGCGATCTACTCGACGTTCCTGCAGCGCGGCTACGATCAGCTCGTCCACGACGTTTGCATTCAGAACCTTCCCATCGTGTTTGCGCTGGATCGCGCCGGCATAGTGGGTGCGGACGGCGCCACCCACAACGGTGCGTTCGACATCGCGTACCTGAGGTGCGTGCCGAACATGGTGGTCATGACCCCGAGCGACGAAAACGAGTGCAGGCAGATGCTCTATACGGCGTTCGGACTCAATGGGCCCGCGGCCGTGCGCTACCCGCGGGGCGCCGGCCCTGGGGTCGCTGTCGGCAAAGAGATGCAGGCCATTGCCGTCGGCCGCGGCGAGGTGCGCCGCCAAGGCAAGCGGTTCGCGATCCTGGCGTTTGGCAGCATGCTCGCGGCGGCACTCGAGGTCGCCGAGGAAATCGATGCGACGGTCGTGGACATGCGCTTCGCCAAGCCGATTGACGATGCGCTTGCGGCCGAAATGGCCAGCTCGCACGAACTGGTCGTGACGGTCGAAGACCACGCGGCGCAGGGAGGTGCGGGAAGCGCCGTTTCCGAAGCCCTCGCGGCGCGCGGCATTGCTACTGCGATCCTGCATTTGGGTTTGCCGGACCGGTTTGTCGACCACGGTGACGTGCAGCAATTGTTTGCGCGTATCGGATTGGATCGGGCCGGCATTCTGGCGTCGATTAGGGCCCGCACCGGCGCATAGGCGAACAGAAGTGCGTCGTCGTGCCATATCCCTGATTGCACTAGGGTCAAGGCCGGTCGCGTTTCCAGATACGAGCAGCCGGGATGTTAAAATCTTCAAACACAGGCAGCATCGCCTGTGCCTACAGGAACAACAATGAATACTCGCGAAGCGGCGGTTATCCCGGACGTCCAGAGCGCCGAGGACAAGCGCAAACTTGCCATCGATAGGGTCGGCATCAAGGCGATTCGGCATCCGATCAGGGTGGCCGAGCGCGGCGGCGGAACGCAGCACACGGTTGCAGTGTTCAACATGTACGTAAGCCTGCCCCATCATTTCAAGGGCACCCACATGTCGCGCTTCGTCGAGATCCTGAACATGCACGAGCGCGAAATCTCGGTGGAAACGTTCCAGGTCATGCTCGACCAGATGATGGAAAGGCTCGAAGCCGAAGCCGGCACGATTGAAATGACCTTCCCGTATTTCATCAACAAGCAGGCGCCGGTTTCCAAGGTCAAGAGCCTGATGGACTACGAGGTCACGTTCACCGGCGAGATCTGCGGTGACGTCAAGCGATTTACCATGAAGGTCGTGGTGCCCGTCACCAGCCTGTGCCCGTGCTCAAAGAAGATCTCGGACTACGGCGCCCATAACCAGCGTTCGCACGTCACGATCGCCGCGCGCACGAAAGAGTTCGTGTGGATCGAGGAACTGGTCGATTACGCGGAGAAGCACGCATCCAGCGAACTCTACGGCTTGCTCAAGCGTCCGGATGAAAAGCTCGTGACCGAGCGTGCTTACGACAACCCGAAGTTCGTCGAGGACATGGTGCGTGACGTCGCCGCCGATCTCAATCGCGACAAGCGGATCACCTGGTATTTGGTCGAATCGGAAAACTTCGAGTCCATCCACAACCATTCGGCCTACGCGGCGATCGAGCGCGACAAGACCCGGAGGTAACTTCTGCCTGCTGGGTGGGCCGAGAGCAGCGTGACGCCGCCGGAGGTCTTTTGGCCCACCGAGAGCGTCTGCGGCTTGCCGCCGTCGATCTGCACCACGGCCTTGTTTGAAAACAGCCCGACGACGTTGATGTCCGTCGCGGCGGCCCCGGCAGCCAGCAGACCGAGGAGCACCCCGAAAAGCGTCGATGCAATAGAATGGCGGCAATCCATGAGCACCTCCCGCGAATGAAACCCGTCGCCATATTTCGCCACAGCGCGACGGAAGGCCCCGCCTATTTTGTCACATACCTCGACGCGCACCGGATCCCCTGGGTGCTGCTGAAGGTCGATGCCGGCGACGCCGTTCCGGCTGATCCGGCCGCGTTCGCCGGGCTCGTGTTCATGGGTGGGCCGATGAGCGTCAACGACGATTTGAGCTGGGTCGCGGAGGAGGCGGCGCTCGTGCGGCGCGCCGTCGCGGACGGCATCCCGACGCTTGGGCACTGCCTGGGCGGACAGCTCATGGCCAAGGCACTTGGCGCAGCGATCTCGCGCAATCCGGTCAGGGAGATTGGCTGGGGCGCGGTTACCGTGCGCGACTCGTCTTTGGCACGGCACTGGTTCGGGGACCTGCGCACGTTTCTCTCATTTCACTGGCACGGCGAAACTTTCACCTTGCCCGAAGGTGCAACGTGCATCCTTGAAAGTCCCTGGTGCGCGAATCAGGCCTTTGTCCTCGGGCCGCACCTGGGTATGCAATGCCATGTCGAAATGACCCCGGAGTTGATCCGCGCATGGTGCAAGGATTGGGACACTGAGGTCCGGGGTATGGCGGGACCGTCAGTCCAGACGCCCGAGCAGATGGAGCAGGACATCGGTGCGCGCGTACAGGCGCTAAACGCAGTTGCCGACCGGCTCTACGACCGCTGGATCGAGGGTTTGAAGGGCTAGAGCAGGTTTATTCCCGGAAGTTCTGGAACTGCAGCGGGATCTCCTTCACCGCGTTCTTGACCAGCGCAATCGCCGCCTGCAGGTCGTCCTTCTTGGCGCCCGAGACGCGCACCGCCTCGCCCTGGATCGAAGCCTGGACCTTGATCTTGGCGTCCTTGATCAGCTTGACGATGCGCTTGGCGGTGTCCTGCTCGATGCCGTTCCTGACGTCGACCAGCTGCTTCATCTTGTTGCCGCCGATCTTCTCGGAGGGTTTCGGCTCCAGCGCGCGCACGTCGACGCCCCGCTTGGCGCACTTGGAATGGAACACATCCATTACTTGCTTCAGCTTGAAATCATCGTCCGCATAGACCGTAAGTTGCATTTCAGTCTGCTCGACGCGCGCATCCGAGCCTTTGAAATCGAAGCGGTTGGCGACTTCCTTGTTGGTCTGCTCGATCGAGTTCTTCAGTTCAACCTTGTTGACTTCAGAAGTGATATCGAAGGAGGGCATGGCGGAAATCCTGTTTGAAAACCTGGGGGAATTATACGGTAGCCGCTGCGTCGTCCTGCCCCGGGCACCGCCTCGACCGCGGCCAACGGGCGGCAGATCAGTGCAGCTAGATGATCACGACGAAATCTGCGACGAATCCGGTCGGTTCACCGGGGTAACCTCGAGGGTTGCATACGATACGCGTTCCCGAGACGCGGTAATCGAAGAACGTGTGCGTATGGCCGTGGATCCAGACCGGCGCCTGCCCCATCATCGATTCGAGGGGGATGATGAAACCGGGGTTGGCGGGATGCCGGGCGTACCCGGGGGCAATCGACCCGGGATGCGGTGCGAAATGCGTGATAACCACGGTAGTTCCCGCGAAAGGCCGTGCGAGCGCCTGTTCGAGCCATCCACGGTGATTGCGGTGCAGCGCTATTGCGTCCTCGGGCGCGAAGTTGCGCGCGCCGTTGCGGATCGCGTGGTAATCGGGATTCATTCGTCGCGCGCCTTCGATAACCGCCGCCCGCTCGGCTTCGGGCGCGAGCGAATAGTCGGTCCACAAACCGCACCCGAGGAACCGCACCCCGGTGATTATGCGTTCACCGCATTCGAGCAGTTCGACCCGCGTCCCTTGAACGGCGGCACGCATCACTTCCTGCGTCGTCCAGAAGTCTCCGTCGTACGGTTCGTGGTTGCCGGGCACGTAGAGGACGGGCGCGTCGAAATTGCGCTGTGCCCACTCGATTCCCTTGGCGCCATTATCGATATCGCCGGCAAGTATGACGAGGTCCGCGTCGACCTGTGGCAATTCGACGGGCCAGACTTCCAGGTGCAAATCCGAAAGAACGCGAATCCGCACGGCCGCGTGCCTTGCGTTGCGCTCAGCGCACCAGCAAATTAGCGCTTCTTCCTGCGCAGGTTCGCGGCGGTACGCATGCGAAGCGCATTGAGCCGGATGAAGCCTGCCGCGTCGGCCTGATCGAAGGCGCCCCGGTCGTCCTCGAACGTCGAGATCGCGGGATCGAACAGAGAATCTGTTTTCGAGGCGCGGCCGACGTTCATTACGGTCCCCTTGTAGAGCTTTACCCGCACCGTACCGTTGACCGTTCGCTGCGATTCGTCGATCAGTTTCTGCAGCAGCATCCGCTCAGGGCTGAACCAGTAGCCGTTGTATATCATTCGCGCATAGCGCGGCATCAGGTCGTCCTTGAGAGAGAGCACTTCGCGATCGAGCGTAATCGATTCCATGGCCCGGTGGGCGCGCAGCATGATCGTGCCGCCGGGCGTTTCATAACAGCCGCGCGATTTCATGCCTACATAACGATTTTCGACCAGATCCAGGCGGCCGATGCCGTGCCGGCCTCCGATGCGGTTCAACTCGGCGAGCACTTTCGCAGGGGTCAGCCGCTTACCGTTGACCGATACGATATCGCCGTGTTCGTAGCCAAGTTCGAGATACTCGGGGCGGTTGGGCGCCTTTTCGGGGGGCACGGTAATGCGCCACATGGACTCGTCGGGTTCATAGGCCGGATCTTCCAGGATGCCGCCTTCGTAGGAGATGTGCAGCAGATTGGCGTCCATCGAGTACGGCGCTCCGCCACGCCTCTTGTAGTCGACCGGAATGCCGTTCTTCTGCGCGTACCTGAGCAGCTTCTCGCGCGAAAGAAGGTCCCATTCGCGCCAGGGCGCAATGACCCTGACGTCGGGCATGAGCGCGTAGGCGCCCAGTTCGAAACGAACCTGGTCGTTGCCTTTGCCGGTGGCGCCATGCGAGATCGCGTCTGCGCCTGTCTTCTTTGCGATCCTGACCAGATGCTTGGCGATGAGAGGCCGGGCGATCGAAGTTCCGAGCAGATACTCTCCCTCGTAGACCGCGTTGGCGCGGAACATCGGGAACACGAACTCACCCACGAACTCCTCGCGCAGATCTTCGACGAAGATTTGCTTGACGCCGAGCAGCCTGGCCTTGCGTCGGGCGGGTTCAAGCTCCTCGCCCTGACCTATGTCGGCGGTGAAGGTCACCACTTCGCAACCGTAGGTGTCCTGAAGCCACTTCAAAATGACCGAAGTGTCCAGCCCGCCCGAATAGGCGAGCACGACTTTCCTTGCTTGGGATAATTTGGCTGGCATGTCAGTTCAAAAATGTGGAAAAAATCTCTCTCGGCTGCTGTCGCGCCGCGGTTATTCCACCGCGTCAGCGCTCGGAACGTTTTCTTGGATTCCTCGATTTGGATCGCGTCCGTCCGGCAGCTGTTTGGGTCCGCTTCGGTGGGCCCGACTTGGCTGCCCCGATGAGCAGGAACTCCAGTAGTGCCTTCTGTGCATGCAGCCGGTTTTCGGCCTCGTCCCACACGGCGCTCTGCGGGCCGTCGATGACGGCGCCTGCCACTTCCTCGCCGCGGTGCGCGGGCAGGCAGTGCATGAACAGCGCCTTCTTCTTCGCTTCGCGCATCATCGCCCCGTCGACCTGCCAGTTTTCGAAATTGCGCTTTCGCTCCTCGTTCTCCGCTTCGAAACCCATGCTGGTCCAGACGTCCGTGGTGACCAGGTCGGCGCCGCGCGCGGCGCGCATTGGATCGCTGAACTGCTCGAAATGGCCGGTTCCGTGAAGTCCGGCGCGCTCGGGTTCGACCTCGTAACCCGGCGGCGTGGACACGTGCAGGTTGAAATCCAGGACCTCGGCCGCCTGCAGCCAGGTATTGCATACGTTGTTGGAATCCCCGATCCACGCCACGGTCTTGCCGCGTATCGGGCCGCGCTGCTCTATGAAGGTGTAGATGTCCGCCAGTATCTGGCAGGGGTGGTACTCGTTGGTGAGCCCGTTTATCACCGGTACGCGCGAATGCGCGGCGAAGCGCTCCAAGATCTCCTGCTCGAAGGTGCGGATCATGACGATGTCGACCATGCGCGAAATCACCTGCGCTGCGTCCTCGACAGGTTCGCCGCGACCGAGTTGCGTGTCGCGCGTGTTCAGGTAGATCGCGACGCCGCCCAGTTGGTGCATGCCGGCCTCGAACGAGAGGCGCGTACGCGTCGACTGCTTCTCGAAAATCATCGCCAGCGTCCGGTCCGCGAGCGGCTGATAGGGCCGGTAGGCCTTGAACTGAGCCTTTATCCAGCGGGTGCGCTCGAACACGTGTTCGTATTCCCGGCGCGATAAGTCCCGAAATTGAAGATAGTGGCGTGTAGCCATGACAAGAGCCGCCGTGCTCGTTCCGCCTAGGCGCTGGCCGCCTGGGCTCGCGAGGGAGCGAGGAACGTGCGAATCAACGGCGCAAGCATCGAAACCAGGGTCCTCGCCTCGGCTTCGTTCATGACCAGCGCCGGCAGGAGGCGAACGACGTTGTCCGCGGTGACATTGATGAGCATGCCCTGCTCGAGCGCAAGCCTGACCAGTTCCCCGCAGGGACGATCCAGTTCGACGCCTATCATGAGGCCGCGGCCGCGTATGCCGACCACGCCGGCGGCGTCCGAGAGCGCCTTTGTCAGTTCGCCGCATATCAGGGAACCGACGCGTTCGGCGTTCTCCATCAGCCGTTCGCCCTCGATCGTCTCGAGTGTGGCGAGCGCTGCGGCGCACGCGAGCGGATTGCCTCCGAAGGTCGAGCCATGGTTGCCGGGCTTGAACGCTCCGGCCGCGGCGCTGCGGGCGAGGCACACACCGATGGGAACGCCGGCAGCCAGGCCTTTGGCGAGAGTGAGTACGTCCGGAAGCACGCCGACCTGCTGATAGGCAAACCATTTTCCGGTGCGGCCCAGTCCGCACTGAACTTCGTCGAGCATCAGTAGCCAGCTGTTGCGGTCACAGAGTTCTCGCAAGCCGCGCAGATATTCGATATCGCTGACTTTGATGCCGCCTTCACCTTGGATCGGCTCCACGAGAACCGCAACGACGTCACGGTTGCGCTCGGCGACCTGGCGCACGCTTTCCAGGTCGTTGAACGGCACGCGCACGAATCCGCTGACCAGCGGCTCGAACCCCGCCTGGACCTTGCGACTGCCAGTCGCCGAAAGCGTCGCAAGCGTGCGCCCGTGGAATGCTCCCTCCATGACGATGACTGACGGGCAGTCGATCCCTTTGCTGTGCCCGTAAAGCCGCGCGATCTTGATCGCCGCCTCGTTTGCTTCGCAGCCGGAGTTGCAGAAAAACGCATTGTCCATGCCCGAAATCGCGGAAAGCTTGTCGGCGAGCCGTTCCTGTTCGGAGATTCGATACAGGTTGGAGACATGTATGAGGCGCGCGGCCTGATCGGCAAGCGCCTTCACGATCACAGGATGCGCATGGCCAAGCGTGTTGACGGCAATACCCCCCAATGCATCCAGGTAACGCTTGCCTGCATCGTCCCACAGCCAGACGCCCTGCCCGCGTGCGAACGAAACCGGCAGCCGGGCATAGGTGTTCATGAGGTGGGTTGTCGTCATGGCGATAGACTGGTCAACGCTCAAAAATTGCTGCGGCGACCAACTGAGCCGGCGCGGCAGCCTGAACTTCACTCACGAACGGCTTGTGCCGCCTAGTGATCCGCTGGCTACCGCCGGGCCGCCGTCTGGCCGCCGCGTGGGATAATGATTTTCCGAATTAATTTCCCGAACTGCAAAAAATATCTTAGCACAGTAGGAACAGGGGGGTGTACGCGCCTCGCGGTATTCAATCAAAAGGGCGGCGTGGGAAAGACCACGACTGTGCTCAATCTCGGCGCGGCGCTGGCACGGCGCGGAATCGCGCCACTTCTGGTTGATCTGGACCCGCAGGCGCACCTGTCAGCGATCCTGCACCCGGTGGGCTCCGGGGCGCAGAGCATGTTTGCCTTTTACAGCGACTCCCGTCCGCTCGCCGAACTGATGCGGTCGGTCGATTTTGGCGCTCGGCTGCTGCCCGCGCATCCGGAACTGCTCAAGGTCGATACGCTGTACGGCAAAGGTCCGGGCGTACTCGGCCTTCTCAAGGACGGTCTGGACGTCGCCTTCGCGGGCGCGCAGCAGCCGGTGCTGATCGATAGTTGCCCGATGCTCGGGGTGCTGTCGCTGTCGTCGATTTTCGCCACCGGCCGGGTATTGGTTCCGATTTCGGCCGACTACCTCGCTTTGAAAGGAGCGCTTCAGCTTGAAAATACGCTGCGCGCTCTGGAGCATGTGCTGAAGAAACGCGTCGAGCGCCGCTATTTGCTCACGCGGTTCGACACCCGGCGTCGCATGTCGCATGAAATTGGAACACGGCTCGTCGAGCGCTTCGGTGCCGAACTGTGCGAGACGAGAATTGCGGAATCCGTGGCTCTGGCCGAGAGCCCGTCGCTCGGCCGCGACATATTCAGCCACGCGCCTCAATCACGTGGCGCTCGCGACTACGAACAGTTACTGGAAGAACTGCTCTCGACCGGGTTCTTGGAGGTCTAACCACCCGCGAATCGCCCGGTTCGGCGTTCGTCACGGCCGGCCGATGAAATGATCGCGGGGTCCCTGGACTATTTCGTGAGCAGTGAAACCACGTCCTCGAAGCTCATGCTGCCGCTCTTTTGACGCGCGGCAATAAGCATGCACTCCGTGACCTCGCAGTGCTGGTACATCTGGCGCAGCTTCCTTTGCGCGTCGGCCTCATCGCGACCATGAATCACGAGGTTTTCGACGACCAGCCCGTGACGCGTGCGGATGCGGAAGCGATACTTCATGGTCTGCGACGCTGGGTACATAACCCCTCTCGGCCAGGCACTTGACGGGTTTTATAGCATGACGTTGTCGTAAGCGCAACCTAACTGACTGGTTCAGCGTGATTTTTTAACATTTGGCCGCACCATCGAATCCAATGGGCCACGGGAAATCTGCGCAGTCGGACATGAATAGGGCTGCCGAAGCAGCCCTTGAAGCTTATGCGCCGGGAAGGTGGATCTGCAGTCGTCAGGCGAGCGCCTTGATCTGCGCGTTCAGGCGGCTCTTGTGCCGTGCCGCTTTGTTTTTATGGATAATTTTCTTGTCGGTGATGCGGTCGAGAACACTGGCGGACTGTCGATAGACTTGCGCCGCCTTGGTCTTGTCCCCGGCCGCGATCGCTTTCTTCACGCGACTGATCGCGGTGCGCAGTTCCGAGCGCAGACTCGTATTGCTGAGGCGCCGCTTTTCCGATTGACGGGCCGCCTTGCGCGCCCCTTTGGTATTGGCCATATGCCCTTCTGTTCGCTTGGGAAGATGCGAAAAGTGCGCAAGTATAAAGGGTCGGAGAGCGTCCGGCAACCGCGGCGCGCGGCGCGCCCCCTAATCCCGTGTGAGGCGCACCGTATAATCGGTTTCCATGAACTTGTTGCGGGCGCTCGCCACGATCAGCAGCATGACGCTGGTCTCGCGCATCCTCGGCTTCGTGCGCGACGCCGTTATCGCGCGAATGTTCGGGGCCGGGATCTACACCGACGCGTTTTTCGTCGCGTTCCGGATCCCCAACTTGCTGCGCCGGCTGTTCGCCGAAGGGGCGTTCTCGCAGGCCTTCGTTCCGATACTGGCCGAATACAGGGCGCGCGAAGGTGAGGCTCAGACCAAGCGGCTCGTGGATCGAACGGCAAGCGCGCTGTCTCTGGCGCTGGTCACGGTGACAGTGCTTGGTGTCGCTGCCGCGCCGGCAATCGTCTACGTCAGCGCGCCCGGTTTTGCGGCCGTTCCGGCGAAGTTCGACGTCACCGTGTCGATGTTGCGGGTAACTTTCCCCTACATCGTTTTCATTTCGCTGGTTGCGCTGGCCGGCGGGATCCTCAACACCTGGAGCCGGTTCGTCATCCCGGCGTTCACGCCCACGGCCCTCAACCTGAGCCTGATCGTGTGCGCGCTGTACGTAGCACCGTACATCAACCCGCCAGTGATGGCCCTCGCACTGGGCGTCCTGCTCGGAGGCGTGCTGCAACTCGCCCTTCAGGTGCCTTCGCTGGCGGCCGTCGGCATGCTGCCCCGGCCAAGCCTGGTTTTGAATGACCCGGGCGTGCGGCGCATCGTCGTGCTAATGGCGCCGGCCGTGGCGGGAGTATCGGTGGGACAGATCAGCCTGCTCATCAACACCATCTTCGCCTCCTTCCTCGAATCGGGGAGCGTGTCCTGGCTGTATTACGCGGACCGGCTGATGGAGTTTCCCACCGGAATGCTCGGTGTGGCGTTGGGTACCATATTGCTGCCAAGCTTGGCCAAGTATCATTCGGAGGCGGCGACGGACCAGTATTCGCGCCTGCTCGACTGGGGGCTGAGGCTGACGCTCATGCTGGCGCTACCCGCGGCAGCGGCGCTCGCGGTATTGGGTGTGCCGCTGGTCGCAACGTTATTCCATTACGGCGAGTTCGCGGCGCGCGACGTGTGGATGACGCGCCAAGCGCTCGCCGCGTACAGCGTTGGGCTGCTCGGCCTGATCCTGGTCAAGGTGCTGGCGCCGGGGTTTTATGCGCGGCAGAATATCCGGACACCGGTCAAAATCGCTGTCGTTACCCTGTTCGCAACCCAGGCCATGAATGCCGCACTGATCGTGCCGCTGAGACACTCGGGCCTCGCGCTGGCCATAGGACTCGGAGCCTGCCTGAACGCTTTCCTGCTGTATCGCAAGCTGAGGCAGCGTGACATTTATCTGCCCCAGCCGGGGTGGCTGGCGTTTCTGCTGAGAATCTTTCTCGCGGTCGCGGCAATGAGCGCCGGGATCTGGTTCGCGATGGGCCCGGAGACGTGGTGGCTCGCGGCCTCCGGCGCCCGGCGTGTGATTGCGCTTGCGGCGATAGTCGCCGGGGGCGGCGCGGTGTATTTCGCATGCCTTTGGGCGCTCGGATTTCGCGTGCGGGACTTCGTCAAGAGGTCGGCATGAAACCGAGCCTGGAACGCTTCGCCGACCTGGTCTCAGCGGACGAATTCGATCTCGCCGAGGCCAGCCTCATGGTGGCGCAGGACATCTATCCGGACATCAACGTTCGCGCATACCTTGGACGGCTCGACGACATGGCCGCGGAGATCAGGCGCAGGATTGCGGTCGACGCATTTTCCGAGCAGAAGGTGCAGGCGCTCAATTATTATCTTTTCAGCGAGCGGGGGTTTAGCGGCAATATCGAGCATTACTATGATCCGCGAAACAGCTACCTCAACGAGGTGATCGAGCGGCGAACCGGAATACCGATCACGCTGTCGATCCTGTACATCGAACTCGGCAGGCGGCTGGGGCTGAATCTCCACGGCATTTCGTTTCCGGGGCATTTCCTGGTCAAGCTGACGATGAAACGGGGGCAACTGGTGCTCGACCCGTTCCTTGGAGGCGAGGCGCAGTCCGAATCGGACCTGCGGCAGCGTTTGGCGAAAGTACTGCCTGCCGCGACGGCGCGCAACGCATCGCTCGACCACTACCTTAGGCCCGCGACGCCGCGCCAGATACTGGCGCGCGTTCTGCGCAACCTGAAGAATATCTACATGCGGGGTGCGCGGTTCGAGAACGCGCTGGCGATCATGCACCGCATGCTGCTGGTGGTACCCGAGTCGGCCGCGGAATTGCGCGACCGCGGCATGCTGTACCGGCAGCTCGATTGCTTTCGCCCGGCGCTGACGGACCTGCGCGATTACCTGCGTCGCCGGCCGGATGCGCCGGACGCATCCGATGTTCACACCTGCATCGTCGAACTGCAGCAGGCATGTGCGAAATTGAACTAATGTGCAAGGAGAGACCATGAAACTCACCAGCAGCAATTTCCAGGACAAAGGCCGCATACCCGGTACGCTCGCGTTTGCCGTCGCGGATCCCGCGCAGCATGTCAGGCTGTCCTCGAACCGCAATCCGCATCTTCAATGGACCGATGTGCCCAAAGGGACGCAGTCCTTTGCAGTCATCTGCCACGATCCGGATGTGCCGACCAAACCCGACGACGTGAACAAGGAGGGGCGCGTGGTCCCGAAGTCGTTGCCGCGCGCAGATTTTTTCCACTGGGCGCTGGTCGATCTGCCGGCGTCGGTCACGGAAATCCGCGAGGGCGAGTTCGCCGATGGCGTGACTCCGCGCGGCAAGAGCGGGCCCGACGCGGCAAAGGGCGCGCGCCAGGGGATCAACGACTACACGGCATGGTTCGCCGGCGACAAGGACATGAGCGGAAACTACTTTGGCTATGACGGCCCGTGCCCGCCGTGGAACGACGAGATCCTGCATCACTACGTGTTTACCGTCTACGCCCTCGATGTGGCCAAGCTCGCACTTTCGGGCGATTTCGCCTGCCGCGATGCGCTCAAGGCGATGGAGGGGCATATTCTCGATCGGGCATCGATTACCGGCACGTACACGCTCAATCCGGACTCGGCAGGCTGAGTCCGCCGCATTCGCCTGCCAGGCGGCGCGGTTAGACCGGACCGCGGGTCGCCGCGGCCCGATGGCCCGGTGCCAATTCACGCTGCGGTGCGGCGGGCCACGCCGCAGATGACGCCGAAGTCACTTGAGATATCGCTCGTGGCGGGTCGAGAGCCGCCGCCGGCGTGCCCCTTGAGAGGACAAGCCGCTATAATTCAACCCTTTGCGTCCTGGCTGTCTCTGTCCGATGCTGGTCACCCGTGGTGCGTGCGCTGCAACATTGCCGCCGGTCGCATTGACCATTGGCAATTTCGACGGCGTTCACAAAGGCCATCAAGCGATACTGGACCGCCTGCGCCGCGCCGCGGACGCGCGCTCGCTGGTTGCGTGCGTGCTCACATTCGAGCCGCACCCGCGGGAGTTTTTTTCGCCTCAGTCGGCGCCAACGCGGCTGACATCGCTGCGCGAAAAGCTCGAACTTCTGGGTGAGAAGGGCATCGCACGCATACACGTGCAGCGGTTCACGCGCAATTTCGCGTCCATAGCTGCAGAGGCATTCGTCGAGCAGGTGATTTGCCGCACGCTTAATGCGCGCTGGATTCTGATCGGCGATGATTTCCGTTTCGGCAACGGGCGGGCCGGTGACGTGCACCTGCTGCGCGCGCTGGGCGCGCGCCACGACTTCGAGGTCGAAACCGTGCAGACGGTCGAGCAGGCCGGCAAGCGCGTCTCGAGTTCGTCGGTCCGCGAGGCGCTGAGTCTGGGCGAAATCGCGCGAGCGCAGGCGCTGCTAGGCAGGCCGTACAGCATCAGTGGTCGCGTCGTGCAGGGAAACCGCGTCGGCCGGGCACTGGGATACGCCACGGCGAATATACAACTGCAGCACAATCGACCGCCGTTGATGGGGATCTACGCGGTTCGCGTGCATGGACTGCGGGCCGAGGACGGAAGGCCGCGGCCGGCGCATGACGGCGTGGCGAGCCTGGGCGTGCGCCCGACCATCGATTCGGCGGGACAGGCGGTGCTTGAAGTGCATTTGTTCGACTTTGCCGGCGAACTTTACCGCAGTCACCTCAGGGTCGATTTTCTGCACAAGATCCGCGACGAGCAGAAATTCCCCGACCTCGAGAGTCTGCGCACGCAGATCGCGCGTGATTGCGAAGCGGCGCGGGCTTACCTGAAGGATCATTGAACCGGAACGCGTGGTGGCAAAAGTCGGCAAGGGATGGCCGAACTACGTTGGAAGCAGGGCGGCATCCGAATGCCGCCGAGGCCCTGGTGGCGACGCGAGACATTGGGTGGAACAAGGAAATGGCTGAAGAAAAATCGGGCAGCAAGAACGAATACCGGACGACGCTCAATCTGCCCGGCACGCCGTTCGCGATGCGCGGCGACCTGGCCAAGCGCGAGCCGGACTGGGTCAAATCCTGGCAGGACCGCCGGCTCTATCAGAAGATCCGCGAGGCTTCCAAGGGCCGGCGCAAATTCGTCCTGCACGACGGCCCGCCCTACGCCAACGGCGACATTCACATCGGCCACGCGGTCAACAAGGTGCTCAAGGACATCATCACCAAGTGCCGCAATCTCGCGGGTTTCGACGCACAGTACCTGCCGGGTTGGGATTGCCACGGCATGCCGATCGAGATCCAGATCGAAAAACAGCACGGCAAGCACATCGCTGCGGATCGCGTCCAGGCCCTGTGCCGCGCATATGCAGCCGAGCAGATCGAAAGCCAGAAACGGGACTTCATCCGCCTTGGGGTGCTGGGCGACTGGGACAGTCCATATAAGACGATGGCGTTCAAGACCGAAGCCGACGAGATCCGGGTGCTCGGCAAGATCATGCAGCAGGGATTTCTGTACCGCGGCCTGAAACCGGTCAACTGGTGCTTCGACTGCGGCTCGGCGCTGGCGGAAGCCGAAGTCGAATACGCGGACCGGACCGATTTCGCCGTGGACGTCGGATTCGCGTTTGCCGAGTCGGACAAGATCGCGAAGGCGTTCGGCTTCGAGACGCTGCCCGAAGGACCGGGCCACATCGTCATCTGGACTACCACGCCTTGGACCATTCCGGCCAACCAGGCGCTCAACGTGCATCCCGAATTCGCCTACAGCCTGGTGCAGACCGAGCGTGGCATGCTGATCCTCGCCACCGGCCTGCTGGAGGCTTGCCTGAACCGCTACGGATTGCAGAAACACTCGGTGATCGGCGAATGCAAGGGCTACAAGCTTGCCTACATCAAGTTCCAGCATCCGTTCTACGACCGCAGCGCCCCTGTTTACGCGGGCGAGTATGTGACGCTGGAGACTGGAACCGGTATCGTGCACAGTGCTCCCGCGTACGGAATCGAGGACTTCATGTCCTGCCGCGCGCATGGCATGCCCTACGAGAAGATCCTGATGCCGGTTCTAGGCGACGGCCGCTTCGAGGACGCGCTGCCGTTCTTCGGCGGCATGAACATCTGGAAGGCCAACCCGAAGATCGTCGAAAAGATCAGCGAGGTCGGGGCGCTGCTGCACGTCGAGAACTACGCGCACAGTTACATGCACTGCTGGCGCCACAAGACGCCGATCATCTACCGCGCGACCACGCAGTGGTTCATCGGCATGGACGAGGTGCCCGCGCGCAAGGGCCGGCGGACGCTGCGCGACATCGCATTGGCTGCGGTCGACGCGACGCGCTTCTATCCGGCGTGGGGCCAGGCGCGCCTGCATGGCATGATCGCGAACCGGCCCGACTGGTGCGTGTCGCGCCAGCGCAACTGGGGCGTGCCGATCCCGTTCTTCCTGCATCGAAAGACCGGTGAGCCGCATCCGCGCACGCCGGAATTGATCGAGCAGGTGGCCAAACGCGTCGAGCAGGAAGGGATAGAGGCCTGGCAGCGGCTCAGGGCCGAAGACTTGCTCGGTCCCGAAGCGCCCGATTACGAGAAGTCAACCGATACGCTGGACGTCTGGTTTGACTCCGGCTCGACGCACGACACGGTGCTGAGGAAGCGCGGGGAACTCAAATTTCCGGCGGACCTGTACCTGGAGGGCTCGGATCAGCACCGCGGCTGGTTCCATTCCTCGCTGCTGGTGTCGTGCGCGATCAACGGTCGCGCGCCCTACGACGGACTGCTCACGCACGGGTTCGTCGTGGACGGGCAGGGCTACAAGATGAGCAAGTCCAAGGGCAACGTGATCGCGCCGCAGCAGGTAGCCGGCACGCTCGGCGCGGAAATCCTGCGGCTGTGGGTCGCGGCGACGGATTACTCGGGGGAACTGTCGATCTCCAACGAGATTCTCAAGCGCGTCGTGGAGAGCTACCGCCGGCTGCGCAACACGCTGCGCTTCCTGCTCGCCAACACCTCCGACTTCGATCCGCTCGAGCATGCGCTGCCGGTCGCCGGATGGATCGAGATCGACCGTTATGCGCTGGCGCTGACCGCGCGGCTTCAGGCAGCCGTCGTCGCCGAGTACGAACGCTTCGAGTTTCACATCATCGCGGCGCGGCTGCAGACTTTCTGCTCCGAAGATCTCGGCGCGTTCTATCTCGACATACTGAAGGACCGCTTGTATACCTGCGGCGCCGATTCGCGGCCGCGGCGCTCGGCGCAGAACGCGATTCATCACATCACCCAGGCGCTGCTGCGGCTGATGGCGCCGATCCTGTCGTTTACCGCCGAAGAGGCATGGGCCATTGCCGGAGGCGGGAGTGAAAGCGTGTTCCTGCATACCTGGTACGAGTTCCCGGAGGTTCCCGACGCGGCTGCGCTGCTGCGACGCTGGGACCTGATCCGGCAGGTCAGAGCCGAGGTGCAGAAGGAACTGGAAGCGCTGCGCGAAGCCGGGAAGATCGGCTCTTCGCTGCAGGCCGAGGTGGAAATCCGCGCCGCAGCGCAGAAATACGAAGCGCTCGCGGGCCTGGAGGCAGATCTGCGGTTCGCGCTGATCACGTCGCAGGCCGTCGTCAGGGAGGCCGCCTCGCAGGCCGAAGAGAAGGTCCTCGCGGTGAGCAGCCGGCACGCGAAATGCGATCGCTGCTGGCACTACCGCGCCGACGTCGGGGTGAACCCGCAACACCCGACGCTGTGCGCTCGATGCGACGACAATCTGCACGGCCGCGGCGAGGAGCGTCGCTTTGCGTGAACGCCACGAACGCCCGGTGCGGCCTCGCGTCCCGATGAGACCATGAACGCGTCACGCGCACGCGCGGTCTTGATCGCGGTCGGCTTCGCGTTGGCACTCGCGCTCGCCGACCAGGGCACCAAGCACGTCATCGGCTCGGTGCTCGCGCCGGGGGAAGTCCGCAGCGTCACCGGTTTCTTCAATCTGGTGCTGGTGTTCAACCGCGGCGCCGCGTTCAATTTTCTCTCCCAGGCCTCGGGCTGGCAGCGCGAGTTCTTCATCGGGCTGGCGCTGATCGCGACGGCCGTCATCATCGTCCTGCTGTGGCGGAACCCGCAGGCCCGGCTGTTCAGCGCCGGTCTGTCGCTGATCATGGGAGGCGCGATCGGGAACCTGTGGGACCGGATCGCGCTCGGGCACGTGGTGGACTTTCTCGATTTTCACGCCTTCGGCTACCACTGGCCGGCATTCAACCTTGCCGACAGCGCCATCACCGTAGGCGCGGCGCTGCTCCTTCTGGACGCGTTTCGCGAGCGCAAGCCGCCGGCATCGTGAGGGTGCTGCGCCGGCGTGCAGGTGCGGGGGTGAAGGAGTAGCGACAAGTGACCGTGTTGTTGCGCGCTGCGCGCGCGAACCCTGCTTTCGGCACGGATACAAACCATCCGTGCCGAAAGCAGGGTTTTTGGAATAACGACGAATATGCCGTGGCCTAAATTCGGGTCCAAGGTTTTCCCACAAGATCAGCGATGCGGCACGGATGGCGTGTATCCGTGCCGCATCGCTGATCCGCGCGGACGGGTTTCTCGTCCGCGCAACATGGCGTTCGGGGATCACCCGCGGCCGCATTCGAATGTCAGCCGCATAGGCGTATAGAATGTATCCATGAAAGCCAGCGAGGTCGAAGTGCTTCTGGCCAATCCGCGCGGTTTTTGCGCGGGCGTGGAGCGGGCGATCAGTGTGGTTGAGCGCGCTCTCGCTGTCCACGGGGCACCCATCTATGTGCGCCACGAGGTGGTGCACAACAGGTTCGTGGTCGATGATCTGCGGCGCAAGGGTGCGATCTTCGTCGAGGATCTCGCGCAGGTCCCGTACGGCGCGACGCTGATATTCAGTGCGCATGGCGTGTCGAAAGCGGTGCGCGAGGAAGCCAAGGCGCGCGCGCTGCGGGTGTTCGACGCCACCTGTCCGCTGGTTACCAAGGTGCATGTCGAGGTCGCGAAAATGCGTGCGGCTGGCCGCGAGATCATCATGGTCGGACATCGCGGCCACCCAGAGGTGCAGGGCACGATGGGCCAGGCCGCAGAAGGCATCTATTTGGTCGAGAACGTGCAGGACGTGGCGCGCCTCGAGGTGCGAAATCCGGACCTGCTCGCCTACGTGACGCAGACGACCCTTTCCGTCGACGATGCCCGGACCGTGGTCGAGGCGTTGCGCGGGCGCTTTCCGACGATTGTCGGGCCGAAGAAGGACGACATCTGCTACGCGACGCAGAACCGGCAGGACGCGGTGAAGTTCGTCGCACAGCAGTGCGACCTGGTGATCGTCGTGGGTTCGTCGAACAGTTCGAACTCCAACCGGCTGCGCGAGGTCGCGCAGGCCCGCGGCACGGACGCCTACATGGTCGACAGCGCCGCCCAGTTGCGGTCCGAATGGCTGGCGGCAAAGCGGCGAATTGGCGTAACCGCCGGCGCTTCGGCACCCGACGTGCTGGTGCAGGAGGTCGTCGCCAGACTGCGCGAATTGGGTGCAACGCGAGTGACGCAGCTCGATGGCATCGAGGAGAACGTGGTGTTTCCGTTGCCCAAAGAACTGGCCGCCAACGGCTGACCGGGTGATCGCGATGCTGCGAGTGGGGGGGCGGCGCCGTTGACCTTGGGACCGAGATGGATTCAAGCGTGATTTTTTTCACATTCCAGCGCTGCGAGCGAAGCCGGCCTGACCGCTCGTCGTACCAGACGGGCCTTCGGTCGCGCGCATTGGCGCCGCAGGACGTTTTTTTCTATCATCGTTAACGAGACAAGGAGTGCGAGATGCATGGTTTCCAGGCTGTGATGGGTAAGCGCGAACAGGGCAGCCGATCGCAGGTGCGGACTTGCGCAACGGGTGGATTCACGCTTATCGAACTGATGATCGTCGTGGCGGTCGTTGCCATTCTGGCAGCGGTCGCCTATCCGTCGTATACCTCGCACCTGGCTAAGGGACGCCGGGCGGCGGCGCAGAGCCACCTGATGGATCTGGCGCAGAAACAGGCCCAGTACCTGCTCGACAAGCGCGCCTACGCGCCTACCGTGGCGGCACTCGGCGCCACGACGCCGACCGATGTGAACACCTACTACACGATCGCGGTGTCGGTAGATGCCGGTCCGCCACCGACGTTCCAGTTGAGCGCGACGCCGAAGGCGGGCACCGCGCAGGCCAACGACGGCGTCCTGGCCATCGACCAGGCTGGCCAGAAGACGCCATCCGACAAGTGGTGACCGATGGATTCGCGATGCAGGCGCGTCAAGGGATTCACGCTCATCGAAGCGCTGATGGTGGTGGGAATTATCGCCATCCTCGGCGCAGTTGCGGCGCCGCCCTTCGTTCGCATGATCGCCGACCAGCGCGCAAAGTCTGCCGCGACCAACCTGTATACCGCGCTGACCGTGACCCGCAGCGAGGCCATCAAGCACAACCAGAACGTATCGCTGGCGCCCAAGACCGGCGGCTGGGCAAACGGCTGGATCATCCCGGACCCGAACGGGGGCGCCAACCTGCTGGACGCGAACGCGACCGGCGTACCGATCAGCGGCGGCCCCGATTCGGTGACCTACAACGGCGGCGGGCGGCTTGCCGGCGGGAGTACGGTGCCGTCGTTCACGATCGGCGCCTCGGACATGCCGCAGCGCTGCCTGACGGTCGATCTGAGCGGACGCCCGCGTATCAAGGCATTGGCATGCTGACCCCGCGCGCCACCCGTCAGTCGGGCACGACCATGCTCGAGATCCTGGTCACGCTGGTCATCCTCGCCTTCGGCCTGCTCGGTCTTGCCGGACTGAACGCCAAAATCCAGACGCTGGACATGGAGGCCTACCAGAGGGCGCAGGCGATCCTGCTGCTGCAGGACATCACCGCGCGCATCAAGGCCAACAACGGTAATGCTTCGCTCTATGTGCCCGGAAGTGCCGGCACGACCTACGGCACGGCGGGCGACAGGTACGGCACCGGCTACGACGACACCTCGGCCTGTGCGGGCACCACACAAGTGGACAGGGACATCTGCGATATCAGCAACGCGCTCAAGGGTGCGGCGGAATCCTCCAGCGGAACCAAGCTGGGGGCCATGATCGGCGCGCGCGCCTGCGTCGAACAGCTCGTGGTGCCCGACCCCAGCACCGGGGTGTGCGCCCCGGGCAGCTATCGCGTGACCGTCGCTTGGCAGGGGATGGGGGCCACCGCGGCGCCCTCGCTCACCTGCGGAACGGGGCAATACGGCGCCAACGAAGCCTATCGCCGCGCCATCGGCAGCACCATCGTGATCGGGTTGCCAGCATGCATATGATGAACTGCCTGTCCTGCCGGTGCGGAACGCGCCCCGAACGCGGATTTACGCTCGTCGAGCTGATGATCTCGGTCGCGCTGTCACTGATGATCCTGGCCGGTCTGGCATCGGTGTTCGTCAACAACAGCGTCGCGCGCAAGGAAATCGAGCGCACCACGCGCCAGATCGAGAACGGCCGCTACGCCGTGGAGCTGCTCGCCAACAGCCTCGCGCTCGTCGGGTTCTACGCGGAATTCAACCCGACGCTGCTCGCCGCTCCCGGCGCTGCCGTCGATCCCTGCTCGGCGGACGCGGTCGAGGTGACGAACGGTCTGGCGATGCCGATCCAGGGCTTCCGCAGCGCGACCGCGAGCACGACGGGATTGTCCTGCCTGACCGATCTGAAGGCGGGCACCGATGTCGTCGTGGTCAGGCGCGCCAGCACCTGCGTTGCCGGAACCACCGGCTGCGACGATCTCACCGACGGTGCGTTCTA
>Ga0155953_1070_pt1 | contig 39607 bp, 42 predicted proteins | sample RifCSPlowO2_02_FD_107607 | JGI IMG/M metagenome (GOLD analysis project Ga0155953, IMG submission 107607) | Betaproteobacteria bacterium RIFCSPLOWO2_02_FULL_63_19
TCGGCCAAGAAACGCACAACCCCGCCAACCGCCTCGACCGTACGGAGTTGGCCCGATCGCCGACCTCGACCCTGAATCACTGAAAAGGGTTTCGAACCTTCAGTCGACCGTCGAAGAGCTGGCCATGCTGCATGTCTCCGGACACTAGCGTCGTGCATCGGGCAATCAAGGCAGACGCGACAATCATTGCGTCATAGACAGTCAGCCCATGTTTCTCGGCGATTTGCAGGCCGATGTCATGGGTCTGCTCGCTTATCGGCACGATCGTGCAAACTATTGCAACTCAGCGCGCGCCGGGAACATTGCGCGTCTTCAGGAATTCCTCGAGCGTCTCGCCGCGCATGTGCGCGACCATCGCCGGGTTGGACACGCCGCTCAGCCGGCCGAGTTTCTCGAGCGTGAAAAAACTCGCCCCGTAGCGAATCAGCGCGCGCCAGTCGAGATTGCGCACCATTTCGCGTTCCTCCTCGCTCAGGCCGGCCGCCTCGAACGCGGCCTCCGGGTTCTGTTTGAACAGCTCGCGCTTCTCGGGGTGGATGAAGTCGTGCAGGAAACGATTGAGCCGAAGCGCCTTGGCGCTGCGCTCCAGGTCGAACAGATACGTCCCGCTCAGGGATTCAATGCCTTCGAGCTGCGGATTCATGTCGTCGTTGCTTGGCTCAGGCGGCCTTGCGCGCCGTGCCGGCAGCGGGTTCCTCGAACAACGCCACGGCCATCGCGGTCGTCATCGGCAAATAGTAGCTCTGGTGGATCTTCTTCGCTGCATCGGACAGCGCCCCGCGCATTGCGAGCCACATGATCACCTCCGCGCCCTCGGTGCCTCCGAGCCGCGCGTAATCGGCCAGCCGCATCGACGTGAGCGCGTGTGGATCGCGTTCAATCAGGTCGAGAAACTTCATGTCCCACTCGGTGTTGTTGAAACCGGCGCGCTCCCCGTTCATCTGGTGCGACAGCCCGCCGGTGCCCACCACGACCACTTCCAATTCCTCGGGATAGGACTCCACCGCACGGCGCACCGCCTGCCCCAGTTTGTAGCAGCGCAGCGGCGTCGGCACCGGGTGCTGAAGCACGTTGACCTCGATCGGAACCAGCGCCCCGGGCCATGCTCCGGCCCGAACCGCGTCCGGCCAGAGCATGGTCAGCGGCGAGTTGCAGCCGTGGTCGATCGGCAGTTCCTGGAACACCGAAATGTCGAACTCGTCGTTCACCAGCGCGTGCGCCATGTGGCGCGCGAGCCCCGGGTGGCCCTTGATCGGCGGCACCGGGCGCACGCCCATGCCCTCGTCGGCGGTCGGAAACTGCGCGCTCACGCCGAGCGCAAAGGTCGGATAGTGGTCGAAAAAGAATGTGGTTGCGTGATCGTTGTAGAAGAAGACGAGCACGTCGGGCCTCTTCTGGGCAAGCCACTCTGCAACCCGCTCATAGCCCTTGAACAACGGAATCCAGTCGGGATCGTCGTTCTTCTTCCGGTCGAATGCAACGCCAATCGTGGGCACGTGCGACGTCCCGATACCACCGATGATTTGTGCCATACAAGTCCCTGGTGTTCAGTAATCAGCTGATACGCTCAAGCGCTCGCGCCTGCTTTGGCGCTTGCCTCGGTCGGCCGCGAACGCGCGCTTACTTGACGTCTCCGTCAACCGGAGGCGCCGCGTCGTCCGACTTCGACTCGGCAACGTTCCTGTTCAGCTTGCGCAGGCGTTTTTCTTCCTGCTTCTTCTTTTTCGCGAGATCCCTTTGACGCTTTTCGAATTGATAGTTTGGCTTCGCCAACTGGTCACCTCCTCGTTGAGAATACGTGGTTAGTCGTTCCGTACCCGCATTGTCCACCATTTCACGGTTGTAGCGGGTGCAGCGACCAGCCGCCGGCATACTGCAGTGCGCCAGATTGCCAGCCGTATGCAATCGTCATTCGTCGACCCGCCGCCTGAGGACCTTGATTCCGCCGCGCCTGGTCTTGGCGTCGAGCCGCCTCATCCGGGAACTTCGGCTGGGCCGGGTCGCCTTGCGCTTTGCGCGGCCGAGCACGGCGGCCACGCGCCCGACCAGTTCCCGCAGCCGATCCAGGGCCTGTTCCCGGTTCTTCTCCAGGCTCCGGTACTGCTGCGCCTTGATAACCAGAACACCCTCCTTGCTGATGCGCTGATCGCTCAGGGCCAACAACCCCGCCTTGTAGCGCTCGGGAAGCGATGACGCGCCGATATCGAAGCGCAAATGCACGGCACTGGAAACCTTGTTGACGTTCTGGCCTCCAGCGCCCTGCGCGCGGATGGCACTGAATTCGATCTCGTCGATCGGTATGCTCACGCCTGCAGAGAGTTTGAGGAGGTCCGACACGTCACTGCACTGCCATCAACGCCCGTTCGGCGCCGGCCAGATCTGATGCAGGCGCACACACCCGGCGTGCGGGTCCTACTTACCTTCCTGGGCTTCCAGCGCCTTATCGCGGTCGACGGCCGCGGCGCCGACCGTCGCTTCGACGGTCTTGGCCTTCTCCAGCACTTCGCGCTGCGTCTTTATGATGTCGACGGTCTTGCCGTCGGATTTTGCCTGGTCCTGCGGCTTGGAGCCGCTGCCGCATGCTGCGGCGCCAATTCCAAATGCGACAGCCAACGCGATGACGGACACCCGCATGTCAGCACTCCTTGAGATCGATCGAGCCCCGTTTCGACGGCGCAACGGCATGCTATATGCGAATAGTAGAACGTCGTCCGCAATCAGCGCAAACGGCCCACCGAACTCGGGCCGGGCGCGATAAACTAAGTGCGCCTTCCACTCCCGGCCCACGAGCCCACCCGATTGGACACGCTCACCCACGCTCTTTCCGGCGCACTGATCGCGCGCGCCACCGCCTCTGCCGCAGACGGCGCAATCCCGCTTTCAAGGCGACTCGCGTTGGGCACGCTCGCCGCGGCATTTCCCGACGCGGACATCGTGATGTCGCTGGGCTCCCCGATCGCCTATCTGCTCAACCACCGGGGCGTGACGCATTCGCTGATCATGCTCCCGCTCTGGGCCATGCTTCTGGCGTGGCTCGCCGCACGGTTGTGGCGCGACGCGCGCGGCTGGCGACCCTATTTCGGCGTCACAGCGATGGGAGTAGGCATTCATATCGCGGGCGACGTCATTACGTCCTTCGGCACCATGGTATTTGCGCCGCTGTCCGATCTGCGTGTCGCGATGGGAACGACATTCATCATCGATCTGTATTTCACGGGCATCATCGTCGTCGGGCTCGTCGCCTCGCGCCTGTGGCGCTCATCGCGAACCCCGGCGATTGCCGCCTTCGCCGTGCTGGCTGGCTACGTCGGTTTTCAGGCCGTGCAGCACCGGCACGCGATCGAGGCGGGCCGTGAATATGCACGCACGCATCAACTTTTCGCCGCGCGCGTATCCGCGCTGGAGCGCCCGCTGTCGCCTTTCAACTGGAGGCTCATCGTGGCCCGTGGCGATGAGCAGCACTATGCGGACGTGAACCTGATCGCCAGAACGCTGCCTGAACCTGCCGGCCCGGACGCCGGACTGATCGCGCGGATCTCGAGCGCCTTTGCCCCGGTGAGCATGGCGCGCTGGGTGAGCGCGCCTCGCTTCGGCGACACGCCCGAGAACAGGCACGTGGCACGCGAGGCGTGGCAGCAGCCGGAGTTCGCGTTCTACCGCCGGTTTGCCGATTTCCCGGCTCTCTACAGAATCGACCGCGGCAATCCCTCGACCTGCGTCTGGTTTCAGGATCTGCGCTTCGCGCTGCCGGGCCGGGGCAACGCGCCGTTCCGTTACGGAATGTGCCGCGATGGCGACGGTCCTTGGCGGCCGTACCTGCTCGGTGCGGGGGAGATGCGCCGGCAACTCGATTGAATTGACAGAACATCGATCAGCGCGAACATCCCGACCAACGGGTATAGTTTCCCGGACGGCTCCGACACGACATCATGACATGCACACGAATATCGCGACGAAACGCGCTGAAACTGCTCGCCGGAATACCGCTGGCCGTACACATGCACGGTAGCGACGCGGCCGGACTGCTCCGGCGCACGATTCCCGCTTCCGGTGAACGGCTGCCTGCCGTGGGCCTGGGCACGTGGCAGGTCTTCGACGTGGCCGGCCAGGCCGATGATCTCGCGCAGGCGCGCGCCGCGCTCTCGCGCTTCGTCGAACTCGGCGCCAGCGTCGTCGACAGCTCGCCGATGTACGGCACGTCCGAATCGGTGCTGGGCGAACTCGCAGCGGAGCTGGGCGTGCACAAGCGCCTGTTCCTCGCCACCAAGGTGTGGACCAGCGGGCGCGAGGCCGGCACCCGGCAGATGGAGCAGTCGATCGAGCGCATGCGGGTTGCGCTCAAGGGACCGCTCGATCTGATGCAGGTCCACAACCTCGTCGATGCGAAGACGCATCTGGCGACGCTGCGCGACTGGAAGGCCGCAGGCCGCGTGCGCTACGTGGGCGTTACGCACTACCACGAAGGCGCCTATACCGACCTCGAGCGCTGGCTGCGCGCCGGCGGCATCGATTTCGTCCAGCTCAACTACTCGCTTGCCGAGCGCTCGGCCGACCGGCGCCTGCTCGGCCGGGCGGCGGATTCCCGCATCGCGGTGATCGTCAACCGGCCGCTTGCCGGCGGGGCGCTGTTCCGCCACGTGGCGAACACGCCGCTACCCGCATGGGCGTCGGAAATCGGCTGCGCGAGCTGGGCGCAGTTCTTCCTCAAGTGGATCCTCGGCCACCCGGCGGTGACCTGCGCGATCCCGGGCACACGCAACGTCAAACACATCAATGACAATCTCGGCGCGGCAATCGGCGCGCTGCCCGACGCGGCGATGCGCAGGAAGATGGCCGCGCACATCGACAGCCTGTAGTCCCTAATGGGAACCGCATAGCGATATCCCGGACACTGCCCGACCGCGTTTCCGTAGCGATCCCGCCCGCAGCGTTCGGCGACCCCCGGCGCTGGGCAGCGGCAGCCGTGCGGCAAAACGGCGCTACGGTCCGACGTCGGCGCCCTGAACTTAGGCATGGTAGCCGGCGCCGCACGGTACAATTCAGACCACTGTGAAGCCTCGAATGTCGCCATGAACCTCGCCAACCTGCGTCGCGAATACATGCGAGCCGGACTGGACGAAAAGGACGCTGCGGCCGAACCGTTCGCGCAATTCACGGACTGGTTTGACCAGGCCCTCGACTCGGGCCTGCATCTGCCCAATGCATTGACGCTGGCCACCGCCGACGCTCAAGGCATACCTTCGGCGCGCGCGGTGCTGCTGAAGGGCTACGGTCCGGAGGGTTTCGTTTTCTACACCAACTATGAAAGCCGCAAGGGCCGCGACCTCGATGTCAACCCGCATGCCTGCCTGCTGTTTTCCTGGGAGGAACTGGAGCGTCAGATTCGCATCGAAGGCAGCGTGGAAAAAGTATCCGCCGCCGAATCGGACGCCTATTTCGCCTCGCGGCCGCTCGGCAGCCGGCTCGGCGCCTGGGCGTCACCGCAGAGCGAAACGGTCGCCGACCGATCGGCGCTCGAAGCGCGCTTTGCCGAAGCGCAGCGCCGCTTTGGCGACGTGGTTCCGCGGCCGCCGCACTGGGGTGGATACCGCCTTGTGCCCGTAGCCATCGAATTCTGGCAGGGGCGCGAGAACCGACTGCACGATCGCCTGCTCTACAGCCGCGAAGACTCCGGGCGTTGGTCGATCAAACGCCTCGCGCCGTGAATCCGGCCCGCGCCGCACCGGGCATCGCACTGCGCGCTCGAGGAAAAACATTGTTCCAGATCAAACACGCCGGAGCGTCTTTGCAGTCTGCTTGAATAAGGGGTCGGAATTTCGGCAGCAGCGCGAAGGAGGCGAATATGCTGACATTCGAAGACTGTCTCGGTCTGTCGGATCTGACCGAGGACGAAATCCTCGCGATCGCCGAGCACGAGCACATCCCCGAACTTGCCGCGCTTGAACTGGGCAACTTTCTGATCCGCACGCGTGGCGGCGAAAGACGGCTCAAACGCATGATCCTCGACGATATCGACATCGCATGCGCGATGGGCGACACAGGGCACGCGGCATCGCTGCGGCTCGTGCTCAAGCATTACTGTCAGGAGCACCGCGTCTAGCGCGCCACGAGGCTCGCGCCTTGCACTGCATCCCCCGAAGCGAGCGCTCGTCGCGAGCGACTCCCTCGGCGCCGCCGTCGCACTCGTGTGCTGAATGTTATCAGGCCCTAGAGAAACTGCTCGCCAACGAACCACGCGATCGCGGCGATGAAGGCCGCGCAGGGGATGGTGAAGATCCATGCCCAAACGATATTTCCGGCGACCCCCCAGCGCACCGCCGCGACTCTGCGCGCGGAGCCGACACCTACGATAGCGCCAGTGATCGTGTGCGTCGTAGAAACCGGAACGCCCAGTCCGGTGGCCAGAAACAGCGTTATTGCGCCCCCGGTTTCGGCGCAGAACCCGTCGACCGGCTTTAGCTTGGTGATCTTTTGCCCCATTGTCTTGACGATGCGCCAGCCACCGAACAGCGTCCCCAACGCAATCGCGCCGTAACAGGCCAGCGCGACCCACAGCGGCAGCGCTTCCTCGGCCCCGAGGCGGCCGGAAGCGATCAGCAGCATCCAGATGATGCCCATGGTCTTCTGGGCGTCGTTGCCGCCGTGCCCCAGGCTATAGAAGCCGGCCGAGACCAGCTGCAGTCGCCTGAACCAGCGATCGACGCGCTGCGGCGTCGCATCGGCGCAAATCCACGACACGGTGATCATCAACATCGTGCCCAGGACCATGCCAAGCAACGGCGAAAGCACGATCGCGGCTGCGGTCTTCAGGAAACCTGCCGCGACCAGCGTCTCGACACCGCCCTTTGCCACCGCGGCACCGGCAAGGCCACCTATCAATGCGTGCGAGGAAGAGGAAGGAATGCCGTAAAACCAGGTAATGATGTTCCAGGCGATGGCCCCTACCAGCGCTCCGAAAACGACTTGGTGGTCGACAATGGCAGGATCGATGATTCCCTTGCCGATGGTCGAGGCTACGGCAACCCCGAACACGCCAAGAGCGACGAAGTTGAACACGGCAGCCCATACGACCGCCCATTGGGGCCGCAGCACACGCGTCGAGACCACCGTGGCGATCGAGTTGGCCGCATCGTGAAAGCCGTTCAGAAAATCGAAGGCAAGCGCGACGAAAATCAGGAAGACTATGATCTGAAGACTCATGAGGACACCTTGCGGGTCCAGATCACGGTCCTGGGCGCTTTCATCCGGTGGCCGTGAATTGCCGAAAAGAGCACGCGTGTCACGCGTTCTCGAGCACGATCCCTTCGATGATGTTGGCGACGTCCTCGCAACGGTCTGTCATCTCCTCGAGAAGCAGATAGACCGTGCGCAGTTTTATGAGCTGGCGCACGTCGGGTTCGTCGCGGAAGAGCTTCGCCATCGCGGTTCGCATCACGTGATCGGCCTCGGCTTCGAGCTTGTCGATGTCACCGCACACCTCGAGGATCTTGCGCGCATTCTGCATGTTGGGAAGCAGTTCGACGGCCTCCTGAACCTTCTCGGCGCAGTCGACGCAGAGTTCCGCGATCCGCGCCGCATCAGGCGTCACGGCCCGCACGTCGTACATGGAAATCGACTGCGCCGAATCCTCGATCAGATCGAGGATGTCGTCCATGTTGGTGATGAGCTTGTGGATGTCGTTTCGATCCAGCGGGGTGATGAACGTCCTGTGCAGCAAGTCCACGGTAGCGTGGGTGACCTTGTCGCCCTTCTTTTCGAGCGCCTCGATGTTGTACCGCCGCCGCTCCACGTCGTCGAACGTGGTCATCAGCACATGCAGCTCGCGGCTGCCCTGCACCGTGAGTTCGGCCAGCTCCTTGAAGAGATCGAAGAACCTGCCTTCGTGCGGCATCAGGCGACCGAACATGGCGCTCTCCGCAAAACGTGACGTGTGACCGGGGCCGGGTTGGCAACCCGACGCGCCGCCATTCTACACTGGCCGCCTGCCACGTCGATCGCGGGCGCCACCAGTCAGGCGGATATGTGAATGGAAGTTTGCCTTGCGACGACGCGACTTCCCGGGAAGCGCGCGGTGAACCGACTCCCCTTCCCGGGTTCGCTTTCGATGTCGAGGCTCGCCTGGTGGCGAAGCAGCGCATGCCGGACGATCGCCAGACCGAGTCCGGTGCCTCCGGTCTGGCGCGAACGTCCTCGGTCGACGCGGTAGAAACGCTCGGTGACGCGCGGAATATGCTCGGGCTCGATGCCGACACCGGTGTCCACGACGCTGAAGGCGGCGCCGTCCGCGGCAGCGCGCCACAGCAACCGGATTTCGCCTCCGGCAGGCGTATAGCGAATCGCGTTGGTGACCAGGTTGGACAAGGCGCCGGCAATTTCGCTTTCGACCCCCAACAGGTCGAAATCCCCTTGCACCTCCAAACAGATTCGATGTTGGCCCGCCGAGAGCGCTTCAGCATCGCTGCGCAGCCGCTCGATCAACTGGTGCACGTCGATGCGCTCATCGCGCGGCGGTTCCGGTGCCGACTCGAGCGCCGACAGCGTCAGCAGATCGTCGATGATGCGCTGCATGCGGTTCGCCTGGTCGGCCATCATTCCGAGATAGCTGCGTACGCGGTCCGGGTCGAGCTGCAGCTCGCGCACGGTCTCCAGAAAGCCAACAAGCACTGTGAGGGGAGTGCGCAGTTCGTGCGACACATTGGCGACAAAGTCGCGCCGGACGGCCTCCAGCCGCTCAGCTTGCGTGACGTCGCGCGCCAGCAGCAGCTTCTGCGAACCGTGGTAGGGGATGATCTGGACCGACAGTGTAAGGCCCGATTCCCGGCTGGTGCGCAACCGGACCGGTCCTGAATAATCCCCGGCGACGATGTAATCGACGAACTCGGGCTGCCTGACCAGATTCGTGATCGGCTGGCCCACGTCGGTCTGAGCGTCGATGCCAAACCGTCGCTCAGCCTTTTCGTTGCACCACTCGATCCGGTCCTGCGCATCCAGCACGACGACACCGTCGGGCAGCGCCCGACCGGCCTGCCCGTAGCGAAGCACCAGCCGCCGCAGACGCTTGCGCTTTTGCCTGTGGCGCCGCTCGCGTCGATGCAGATACGCGAATGCATCGTCCCAGATACCGATTGTCCCCGGCACGGTGTCCGGATCCGGCCGCTTCAGCCATTCAAGAAGGCGGCCCAGGTTACGCGCGTGATATCCGAGCAGCAACAGCAAGCCGGCGACGAAAACGGCCCACCCCGCGTCAGCGCCGACGCTCAGATACACGATGCCTGCCGGCAGCACCAGCCAAGCAAGAACGACGACGGTTCGAACCAGGATGTGGTTCAAGTGAATACGTCACAAGAGATGGCACCGGCATTATCGCACGGCCAGATGAACCCGCATCCGCGGTCCTTCGCGATCAAGCCGTCGTCATCCGCGAGTCCGCAGGCCATACCCTCTGCCGCGCACGGTCTCGATCAGCCGCTCGTGTCCCGATTCTGAAAGCGCCTGTCGCAACCGCCGGATGTGGACATCCACCGTGCGCTCTTCGATGAACACATGGTCACCCCAGACCTCATCGAGCAGTTGCGCGCGCGTATAGATCCGGTCTGGATGCGTCATGAAAAAATGCAACAATCGGAATTCGGTCGGTCCCAGCTCAATGGTCCGCTTCCCGCCCGTTACGCCGTGGGCCGCCGGATCGAGTCGAAGGCCCGAGATTTCGACGGCATCATCGGTCAACTCCGGCGCGCGCCGACGCAATACCGCCTTGATGCGTGCGATCAGCTCCTTCGGCGAAAAAGGCTTGGTGACGTAATCATCCGCGCCCCATTCCAGCCCGGCGACTTTGTCCTGCTCACCCGCCCGGGCCGTCAGCATGATGATCGGAATGGACTTGGTGCGTCGGTCGGCCCGCAGTCGGCGCGCGAAAGCCATCCCGGATTCGCCGGGCAGCATCCAATCGAGCAGCACCACGTCCGGAAGCGCCTTTTCGATCAGGTCTTGCGCCTGTGCGACGGAATCCGTGCGCCAGGGAACATACCCTGCATGTTCCAGATTCACCGCGATCACTTCCAGGATGGGCGGCTCATCCTCGACGATCAAGACGGAGTTGGCCATGGCGCGTATGCGCGACGACATCAAGCCTGAACGGTTGCCGGACTTGGGCTGCCGGACCGCATTCAGCTCTTTGCCTCGCGTTCCAGATCCTCGTATCTCGTATGACGCACGTCGGTGCCCTTGACGATGTAGATCACGTTTTCGGCCATGTTCTTCGCGTGGTCGCCAATGCGTTCAATGGCCTTCGCGATCCACAGGATCTCCAACGCACTGGAGATCGTGCGCGGGTCCTCCATCATGAAAGTCACAAGCTGGCGCACGATGGCGCGGAATTCGTCGTCGATCGTCACGTCCTCGCGCACGACCTGGGCCGCCTGCGTCGCATCCATGCGCGCGAACGCATCCAAGGCCTGACGCAACATCTGCACCGCGATGTTTCCCACATGGCGGATTTCGCCGAAACGCTGCGGCTGGAGCCGGTCGCGCTCGTGGATCTGTTTGGACATGCGCGCGATCTTCTCCGCCTCGTCGCCGATACGCTCCAGGTCGGTCACGGTCTTGCTGATCGCCATGATCATGCGCAGGTCGGTTGCGGCCGGCTGGCGTCTGACGATGATGTGGCTGCAATCGGTGTCGATGCTTACCTCGTAACCGTTGACGCGCGGTTCGGTGTCGATCACCTGGTCGAACAGCTCCCGCTTCCCGGTTGAAAAGCCTTCGACGGCCGTGAGGATCTGCGCTTCAACGAGTCCGCCCATTTGCAGCACGCGCGAACGCAGCGCGTCCAGGTCGCTGTCGTACTGCTTGGAAAGGTGTTCGCTGCTCGCCATAGTCGCACTCCTTGGGCCGCCTAACCAAAACGCCCGGTGATGTAATCTTCCGTCTGCTTGTTCTTCGGCGCGATGAACAGATCGTCCGTATCGCCGAATTCGATCACCTCTCCAAGATACATGTACGCAGTGTAGTCAGATACGCGGGCTGCCTGCTGCATGTTGTGTGTGACGATGACGATAGTGAACTCCTGCTTCAGGTCGTGGATCAATTCCTCGATCTTTGCGGTCGATATGGGATCGAGCGCCGAGGTCGGTTCGTCCAGGAGCAGTATCTCGGGATGAACGGCAATACCGCGCGCGATGCACAGGCGCTGTTGTTGCCCGCCGGACAGGCTCATGCCGCTCTGGCTCAGCTTGTCCTTGGCCTCGTCCCACAACGCCGCCTTGCGCAGTGCCCATTCGACCCGGTCATCCATCTGCGCTCGCGTCAGGCTTTCATGCAGGCGTACACCGAACGCGATGTTCTCGTAGATCGACATCGGAAACGGCGTCGGTTTCTGGAACACCATTCCAATGCGGGCGCGCAAATCGTTGAGATCGATGTCCGAGTCCAGCAGATTCTTGCCGTCGAGCAGCAGTTTCCCTTCGGCGCGCTGCTCGGGATAGAGCGCGTACATCCTGTTCAAGGCGCGCAGCAACGTCGACTTTCCGCAGCCGGATGGCCCGATAAAGGCCGTCACTCGCGCCTTGTAGACGTCCATGGTGATGTTCTTGAGAGCCTGGTAGTTGCCATAGTAGAAGCTCAAGCCGCGTATCGACAGCTGGACTTCCGGCGCGGCGGGGATTCTCGGCTCGGTCATTGAGTTTGCATTGTTGAAATGTTTAGAACGGGGAGTGCGTCAGGATTTCGTCTGCTCGCTGAAGAAGGCGCGCGCGGCGACATTGAGCGCGAGCACGCCCATCGTGATCAGGAACACGCCCGCCCAAGCCAGTTGCTGCCAGTCAGTGAACGGGCTCATGGCGAACTTGAAGATGGTCACGGGAAGATTCGCCATCGGTTCGTTCAGGTTCAGGCTCCAGAATTGGTTCGAGAGCGCGGTAAACAGCAGCGGGGCGGTTTCCCCGGAAATGCGCGCCACGGCCAACAGCACGCCTGTGACGATGCCGGCCTTGGCCGATCGGACAGTCACGCGACTGATCACAATCCATTTGGGAGCCCCCAGCGCGAACGCCGCTTCACGCAGGCTGTTCGGGATCAGCAGCAGCATGTTCTCGGTCGTGCGCACCACCACGGGAATGACGATCAGCGCAAGGGCGAGCACGCCGGCCATCGCTGAAAACTTCCCGACTTGGGCTACATAGACCGCGTAAATGAACAGCCCGATCACGATTGAAGGCGCGGAAAGAAGGATATCGTTGATGAAGCGGGTCGAAAATCCAAGCGCGGTGCGCTGGCCGTACTCCGAGAGATAGACTCCAGCCATGACGCCGATTGGCGTCCCGATCAGTGTAGCGAGACCCACCATCACCAAACTGCCGACAATGGCGTTCATCAGCCCGCCCGGGCTCCCCGGGGGCGGCGTCATCTTCGTGAACAGATCCAGGGACAGGCCGCCCAACCCGAGGTGAAATACCGTGTAAAGAATCCAGCACAGCCAGAACAGGCCGAAGGACATCGCCACCAGGGACAGCCCCAGCGCGATCCGGTTCACCATCTTGCGTCTGCCGCGAAGATTCATCGTGTTCGAAACCTCAGGTCTGCGCCCCTTCGTGGCCCGCAAGCCGCAACAACAAGATCTTCGACAGCGAGAGAACCACGAATGTAATCAGGAACAGGATCAATCCGAGTTCGACCAACGCCGCGCTGTACATGCCCTCTCCGGCTTCTGCGAATTCGTTGGCCAGCGCCGAGGTAATGCTGTTTCCTGGTGCATAAAGTGAAATGGTGTCGAGCACGTTGTTATTGCCGATAACGAAGGTGACCGCCATCGTTTCGCCGAGCGCGCGTCCCAGTCCGAGAATGATGCCGCCGATCACGCCAACCTTTGTATACGGGAGCACGATGCACCAGACGACCTCCCAGGTCGTCGCACCCAGTCCGAACGCGGATTCCTTGAGCATGCGCGGCGTCACTTCGAACACATCGCGCATCACCGACGCGATGAAAGGAATGATCATGATCGCCAAGATTATTCCGGCTGTCAGCAGGCCGATGCCGAGCGGCGGTCCCCGAAACAACGCCCCGATGCCCGGAATCGTTCCCAGCGTGCCGGTCAGAAACGGCTGCAGGTACTCCGAGACGATGGGAGCAAACACCAGCAGGCCCCACATCCCATAGACGATGCTCGGTATTCCCGCGAGAAGCTCAATCGCGATGCCCAGCGGTCGCCGGAGCCAGACGGGCGAGAGCTCCGTCAGAAATAAGCCGATCCCGAAGCTGACCGGGACCGCAATCAGCAGCGCGATGATCGAGGTGATCAACGTGCCGTACATCGGTATCAGCGCGCCGAATCGCTCTGCGGGCGGGTTCCAATCCGAACCGATCAGAAATGCCGGCCCGAAGCGCTCGATCGAAGGCCACGCACCGTAACACAATGAAACGATGATGCCCGCCAGCGTGACTAGGACCAGCGCGGCGAATGCTCTTGAAACGTTGAAAAACAGGACGTCCCCGAATGCTGACGATTTCCTTTTTCTGGGCAGGTGCATTTTGAGTGCTCGATTCGCGGCACCCTCGCGTCAGGGTGCGCCGCCGGTACTGGAAATCTACCACGGACCGAAAGCAGATCGGTACCGTTCGGCGTTGAGAACGGCCTTTGCGCTGTCGGCCTAGTGGCCGTTCCAGAGCACCTTGCCCGCCCCGTCCTTGACGTTCCCCGTCCACGCGCTTTTGATCAATGTCACGAGGCTGTCGGGCAGCGGTACGTACACGAGATCCGCCGCCAATTTATCTCCGTTGGCGTAGGCCCAGTCGAAAAACTTCATCACCGCGACGCCTTGGGGGGGCTTCTCCTGGACCTTGTGCATGAGAATGAACGTCGCGCCTGTGATCGGCCAGCTTTCGCGGCCGGGCTGGTTTGTCAGGATTTCCGCGAACGCCGAGCGGGCCCAATCGGCGCCGGCCGCCGCTGACTTGAACGTCTTATCCTCGGGTGCGACGAATCGACCATCGGCGTTTTGCATCACCGTGTATGAAAGCTTGTTCTGCTTCGCATACGCGTATTCCACATAACCGATCGAGGCCGGAATCCGCTGAACGAACGCAGCGACCCCTTCGTTGCCCTTGCCTCCCAAACCCGTTGGCCATTGCACCGCCGTGCCTTCGCCTACCTTCTGTTTCCAATCAGCGCTGACCTTAGACAGGAAGTTAGTGAATATGAACGTCGTTCCCGAGCCGTCCGCGCGCCGCACCACCGCGATATCACGGTTCGGCAGCGCAAGTTTCGGGTTCAAGTTTGCAATTGCCTTGTCGTTCCATTTCGCCACCTTGCCGAGGTAAATGTCGGCTAGCAGCGCGCCGGTCAGACGCAACTCGCCCGGCTTGATGCCGCGCACGTTGACTACTGGCACCACGCCACCGATCACGGTCGGGAACTGGAACAGACCGTCCTTGTCCAGTCTAGCGGGCTTGAGTGGCATGTCCGACGCACCGAAATCGACCGTTTTCGCGGTGATCTGCTTGATGCCGCCGCCCGAGCCGATGGACTGGTAATTGACCTTGATGCCCGTGGCCTTCTGGTAAGCCTCGGCCCACTTTGCGTATACAGGCGCAGGAAATGACGCGCCTGCGCCGGTGACCTCTCGCTGCGCCAGCGCCGGCGTCGCAACCGTCGCGGCGACCGCGGCAAGCAAGAGTGCCATCGATTCGATTTTCGACTTGAACATGGATTGACCCCTATTGAAAGAATGTGTCATCACCCGGTAATGCCATGGGCAGTTTATCGCCCCAATGTGACAGCTTCGTTACAGCGGCCCCAATTCCAGATCGGCCAAAACAGGTTCCGCCGATATTCGGCCATTCATGTCAGCAGCTTGAACCGATCTGACGAGCCGGCGTGAATCGCCTGCGGACGAGAGTGGAGATGCAAGATGACAAGACGGTGACGGAACACGAAGCGCGCGTAGCGCGACCACCGCGTACTTCAGGAAGAAGCGAGGGACCCGATCCCTCGGTTGGGATCGGTCGTCGGGGCAGAGCGCGTTGCCGCTCGGCCCACCTATCGCGAAGGTCTCGACCGTCGCGCTACTTCTTCAGTCTGTCGCGATACTGCTTGCGAAATTTCGCCACCTTCGGATTGACGATAGCCACGCAATAAGGCTGATACGGATTGCGCGCGAAGAATTCCTGGTGGTAGTCCTCCGCGACCCAGAACGTCGACACCGGTGCGAGTTCCGTGACGATGGGAGCGCGCCACAGCTTCGCCGCTGTGGTACTGGCGATCACCTCCTCGGCGACAGCTTTCTGTTCGGGCGAGTGATAGAAGATCGCCGAGCGGTACTGCGTGCCGAAGTCGTTTCCCTGGCGGTCGCGCGTGGTCGGATCATGGATGACGAAGAAGACTTCCAACAGGTCGCGGTAATTCACCTGCTTCGGATCGAAGCGGATCTGCACGACTTCTGCATGGCCTGTTCTTCCTGTGCACACGTCCTCGTACGAAGGATGATCGACTCCACCGCCCATGTAACCTGACTCCACCGACTCCACGCCGCGCAGTTCATCGTAGACTGCTTCGAGACACCAGAAACAGCCGCCCGCAAGCGTGGCGATTTCAGATCGCGCCGACGGCGCCGGTTGCGTGTTCATGCGTCATTTTCTCCGCGTTCGTAAGCCGCGGCGTTGAACCGAACATCGCCGCTGCTTCATTAGACCAGTATATTGCGCGCGACATCACCGGCGCTTCCGATCACCGCCGGCGTACCCGATGATGTTGCAGCGCACATTTTCCGTTCGCTGCAGATTCGGACTTTTTTCCAAGCACTTAGCGCGGGAAGAGTCCCGGCCCGAAAATTGCAGATAATCGGTCAACCACAAAATGTTGTGGTTCAGTACTTGCCAACCCCGATATTTGGCATAAAATTGGTCGCTCGACTCGGACGGCTCAGCGGCCCGCAGACGAGCATAAAGTTGACTCAAGCGCTGTTTTTTGAGCTTAGCGCGACGTTCAGATTCTCGCTTCAGCAGATCTGCGGGGGGGAAGAGAAGGCCGCACCGGCGATAAGTCCTTGAATAATTGAGGGCTCATCGCATATAAAAAAATATTGTTGTTAAACATGATCTAGCGGCATTTTCTTGCTAAACTGCTTTAAGTAGTTCGGGAACAATTCCCAAGAATTGCAGGGCCCGTCAAGACTGTTCGGGGCCGGCGTATCCTGTCACTCTTACGAAGAAGAAGGGCGATATGCAAAAAACAGAACCGAAGCAGCACTACTCCCCCACGGCAGCAAATCTACCCGAGCAAGAAATCTCCGCCGAAGTATTGCAGGAGAAGTATGCAAAGGGCATAGAAAAAACGGTGCACGAAGTGCGCGAACGCGTCGCGCGAGCGCTCGCCTCGTGCGAGCCGGAAGACAAACGCGCTCTATGGGAAAAGCGCTTTCTCGAAGCGCAGGAACAGGGCTTCGTGCCGGCGGGCCGCATCAACTCGGCAGCAGGCACGGCGCTCACCGCCACGCTCATCAACTGCTTTGTGCAGCCCGTCGGCGATTCGATCACCGAGGTCGTCGACGACCGCCCGGGCATCTACACCGCGCTCGCCGAAGCGGCGGAGACCATGCGCCGCGGCGGTGGCGTCGGTTACGATTTTTCGTCGATCCGCCCGGTCGGCGCGCTGGTTCGCGGCACCCAATCGAGAGCGAGCGGCCCGGTATCCTATATGCGCGTCTTTGACCGCTCCTGTGAAACCGTCGAGTCCGCGGGCAGCCGCCGCGGCGCGCAGATGGGCGTACTGCGCTGCGACCATCCTGACATCGAGTCATTCATCCACGCCAAGGACAACGGCGACCTCACCAACTTCAATATCTCGGTGGGCGTGACCGACGATTTCATGCGCGCGGTCGAATCCGACGGCGAAGTCGAGCTCGTGCACAAGGCCGAGCCGTCGCAGGACAGCAAGGAAAACGGCGCTTTTCAGCGCGAAGACGGCATGTGGGTCTATCGCCGCATTCGGGCGCGCGAATTGTGGGAGCAGATCATGCGCTCGACCTACGATCACGCCGAGCCGGGCATTCTGTTCCTTGATCGAATCAACCGGGATAATAACCTGAACTACTGCGAGACCATCGAGGCGACCAATCCCTGCGCGGAACAGCCGCTGCCCTCCTATGGGTGCTGCTGCCTGGGCTCGATCAATCTGACGAAGTTCGTCAAGCATCCCTATAGCGAGCGCGCCGAATTCGACTATGCGGCCTTCGGAAAGAATATCGACGCCTCGGTGCGCATGCTGGACAACGTGCTCGACGCGACCCACTGGCCACTCGAGTCGCAGCGAGAGGAGGCGATGGCCAAGCGGCGCATCGGGCTCGGTTTCACCGGCCTGGGCGACACGCTGATCATGTTGCGCCTGCGCTACGACACCAAAGAAGCGTGCGCGATGTCGGCGAAGATTTCCGAATACATGCGCGACCGCGCCTACAGCGCCTCGGTGGAACTGGCACGCGAACGCGGCGCGTTCCCTCTGTTCAATGCGGACCTCTATCTCGCGGGCGGAAACTTCGCCTCGCGCCTGCCTGCCGAAATCAAGCAGAAAATCCGCCAGCACGGCCTGCGAAACTCGCACCTGCTGTCGATAGCGCCGACCGGAACCATCAGCCTGGCATTTGCCGACAACGCCTCAAACGGCATCGAACCGCCATTCTCCTGGTTGTACACGCGCAAGAAACGCATGACCGACGGAACATTCAAGGAATATTCGGTCGAGGATTACGCTTGGCGGCTCTATCGGCACCTCGGAGGCGATATGGGCCAGCTGCCCGACTACTTCGTCACCGCGCTGGAGATCTCGGCCCAGGCACACAAGGACATCGTCGCGGCGGTGGCGCCGTACATCGACACCAGCATCTCCAAGACGGTCAACGTCCCTGAAGATTATCCCTATACGGACTTTGAAGACCTCTACATGACGGCCTGGAAGTCGGGCCTTAAAGGGCTGGCGACCTATCGCCCGAACAAGGTGCTGGGGGCCGTGCTCTCGGTCGGCGAAGGAAAGGGCGGCACGGAGAAGAAGCAGCCGCAGGATGTGCGCCTCAGCGACGCCAACCGGCGCCTGTCGATCAAGTCACTGCCGGCGCCGGTTCTGGCGAGCCTGCGCTGGCCCGGCCGGCCGACGCTGCCTGAGGGAAACCTCGCCTGGACCTACATGCTGCAAACGCCGCAGGGCGAATTCGCGTTGTTCATCGGCCACATCGAGAACGGCAAAACCCTGCCCTTCGAAGTGTGGGTCAACGGCGCCGAGCAGCCGCGTGGCTTGGGTGCGGTTGCCAAGACCCTGTCCATGGACATGCGCGCCAATGACAGGGCCTGGCTCAAGCTCAAGCTCGACGTGCTCGCACGCACCATCGGCGAGCACCCGTTCGACATGGCGTTCCCGCCGAACGGCGAGAAGAGAACCGTTCCCGGCGTGGTCTCCGCGTTCGCGCAGGCGATCCGTTACCGCTGCGAGCAGCTCGGCGCGCTCGACGACAGCGGCCCGACGCCGGTGCTCGAATGCATGTTCTCGCGCCAGGAACCGAAGACCGGAACCGACGGCACGCTGTCGTGGACCGCGGACATCCAGAACCCGGCCACAGGCGAGGATTTCGTGCTCGGCCTGAAGGAGATCACGCTGCCCGACGGCGTGACGCGCCCGTACTCGATGTGGCTCTCGGGCACCTATCCGCGTGCACTGGACGGCCTGTCGCGCATCCTCGCACTCGACATGCGGGTCATGGATCCGGCCTGGATCGGCATGAAGCTGCGCAAACTCCTCAACTACTCCGAGCCGCTCGGCGATTTCATGGCCTTCGTGCCGGGCGCGCGAAGGCAACAGAATTGGCCTTCGACAGTGGCTTACATGGCGCGACTGATCATCCACCGCTACGCGATGCTGGGCGTTCTCGACGAGCACGGATATCCGACGCGCGAAATGGGCATACTCGAGGCGCCACGCGACAAACAGGCACCAAAGCTGATGCGCGGCGGCCTGTGCAGCGAGTGCGGCAACGCCACGGTCATACGCAAGGACGGCTGCGATTTCTGCACCGCCTGCGGAGCGGTGGGGTCCTGCGGCTAGCCGTGAGCTGGGCGGTCTGGTCCGGGATGCCGGAGACAACGCGGCCCGCCTCGGCGGGCCGTTTCTTTCCAGCAACGTAACACCGGGCTTTTGCCGCATAAACTGGGCTCGCCGCCGGGCTGCAACGGTCTTCTCATGGACATGGTCCGACTCCTGATATGAGAGAAGCGGCGGGCACGGGCATAGCGTATCCGGCCCGGACGCCGGAATCACCATCCAATGGTCGGCAGCAGTGTGCTTTTCTTACAAAGCACCGTGCGACCAAGCGCAAGGGAACGCGGTGCCCGGGAATTCCATTTCGGCCGGCCGCGTCCAAAGTCCTTGGCGCGGGTGCGGCTCGAAAGGGCTTCGTTGAAAGAATGGTCTGCGGAGTCCCCTGCGCTATTGCCAGCCGGGTCCGTATCTGCGAGGCGGTGAAAACCGCCTCCTCGTTCGCTTCAAACGATGGTGCTAGATCTGAAAACCCGGGCACCTGAATAAAGTATAGAAATGGAGATTGCCGAGAGCAAGGTGAAATTTTGTCGCGCGCTTGCGGAAACGGCCGCCTAGAGGGTCGAGGAATAGTCGGACGCGCTCGGTCTTGTTCTCGGCGCCTTGCGTTTGGTCACCGTACCGACGGATACAAAACAAAGCGCTCTTTCCTCACCGGACAATCCGAACAGCCGCCGAATCTGCTGCGAATACAACGCCTGCCCGCTCGACAGGCCGGCGCCAAACCCCATGGCATGCGCGGCAAGCAGCATGTTCTGCACGGCGCAACCCGCGGAGATCAGCCGTTCCTGCGGATGGGTCGGCCCCAGCTCGGATTCAAGACGGGCGACCACCAAGACCAGAAATGGTCCGCGAAACGCTTTTTCGCGCGCATCCTGCTTCTGTGCCTCGGTCGCCTGATCATCGCGCTCGACGAGCGCCTCGACGAAGGCCTCGGCCAAAAGATGTCGCCGCTCGGGTGGAACGATCACCAGGCGCCAGGGCGTTAGCAACCCATGATCAGGCGCGGCACCCGCGGCGGTCAGAATGGCCTCGATCTGCTGCGCATCGGGCCCGGGGTCGCCCAGCCGCCTGGGCGAGACATGTTGGCGTGAATGAATCAGCGTCAGCGCCGCATCGAGCACTTCCTGGTGATCAGCCGAACTCATGGCGGGGAATATATCTCTTTCCGCGCCGAAACGCGGACCGCTGCCCGCGGGCCGGCGTATCGTCCCCCGCGAACGCCGCCAGCGAGTTCCAACTGGACCTTGACACGGCCAATCATTTCCATAATACTCGAAATATGAAAATTTCGAGCGCAACCGAATGTCTGGCGGCGTTGGGTCATGAGACGCGGCTGACGATATTCCGCCTGCTGGTGCAGGCTGGAGCTCAAGGGGTCAACGCCGGCCTCATCGGCGAACAACTCAAGATCCCGGCGCCTACGCTGTCATTCCACCTGGCCCATCTGAGCCGCGTGGGCCTTATCAACGGCCGGCAGGAAAGCCGCTTCATCTACTATGTGGCCGATTACCGCGCAATGGACGAACTGCTCTCGTATCTCACCGAAAATTGCTGCCAGGGCAGCCAATGTCTACCCAGAACAGTGGCCGTCGCCGCGCCGAAGAGGCGAGTCCTAGTCAAGTCAGTCCGCTGAGTCTTCGAGAACGCGAGGATGAACAAACCAGTGCTGAACGTGCTGTTCCTGTGCGCGGGGAATTCCGCCCGAAGCATCCTTGCCGAAGCCATTCTCAATCAGGTCGGCAAAGGCCGGTTCCGGGCGTACAGCGCCGGCAGCCATCCCAAGGGTGAGGTGCACCCGTTCGCGCTCGAATTGCTTCGAAAGAACCGTTTTCCGGTCGAGCAACTGCGCAGCAAATCGTGGGAGGAGTTTGCGTCGGAGGGAGCACCGAGACTCGATTTCGTGTTCACGGTGTGTGATAACGCCGCCGGCGAAGCCTGCCCGGTCTGGCCCGCGCAACCCATGACTGCGCACTGGGGTATCGAGGACCCGGCCGCGGTTGAGGGCACCACCGAACAAAGGCACAAGGCCTTCTTCCGGGCTTACACGCAGCTCAATCGCAGGATCGGACAATTCGTCAACCTGCCCATGACCAAGCTCGACCGGATGACTCTAGCGGCAAGGCTGCGGGAAATTGGCGAACAGAGACTGAATGGCGAGTAATTGATGAGCGCTGCGACACAGCAATTGTCGTTCCTGGATCGATATCTCACCGTCTGGATTTTCGCGGCCATGGCGCTTGGCGTGGCGTTGGGGTATTTCGTCCCAGGCATCGAGGATTTCATCGATGCCTTCCAGGTCGGAACCACCAACATCCCGATCGCGATCGGACTGATTCTGATGATGTACCCGCCGTTCGCCAAAGTGCGTTACGAGGAACTGCCGGACGTATTCGGAGACAGGAAGGTGCTCGGCCTGTCGCTGATCCAGAACTGGATCGTCGGGCCGGTGCTGATGTTCGCGCTCGCGGTCATCTTCCTGCCGGACAAGCCAGAGTACATGGTGGGCCTGATCATGATCGGACTGGCGCGCTGCATCGCGATGGTGATCGTGTGGAACGAGATCGCCCGAGGATCCACCGAATACGCCGCCGGGCTGGTCGCCTTCAACTCTATCTTCCAGGTCCTGTTCTACAGCGTTTACGCCTGGCTGTTCGTCACGGTGCTGCCGCCGATGTTAGGGCTTTCCGGTTCCGTGGTGGACGTCTCGATCGGACAAATCGCGAAAAGCGTCTTCATCTACCTGGGAATTCCCTGCGCCGCGGGCATATTGACTCGGGTAGTCATGCTGCGCTTCGTCTCGAAACAGTGGTATCACGAGCGCTTCGTGCCTAAGATCGGACCGATCACGCTCGTGGCACTGCTGTTTACCATCGTCGTCATGTTCAGCCTCAAAGGTAGGCTGATCGTCACGATCCCGATGGACGTGGTGCGCATCGCCATTCCGCTGCTGCTGTATTTCGTGATCATGTTCGTGATCTCGTTCCAGATGGGACGCAAGGTGGGCGCCAGCTACGGCAAATGCGCCACCCTGTCTTTTACCGCGGCCAGCAACAATTTCGAGCTGGCGATCGCCGTCGCAGTCGCCGTCTACGGGATCAACTCCGGCGCCGCCTTCGCAGCGGTCATCGGCCCGCTGGTGGAAGTGCCCGTGATGATCGGACTGGTAAGCGTGGCACTGCGGTTTCAGAAGCGCTGGTTCGCCTCCGAGACTGCGTGATCGGCCCCCCGAACTCCGAACCCAAATTGTGAAAGGACAAGATCATGAGCGCTGAAACCATCCGCGACGCAATCAAGCAACGATATGGCCGGGCGGCGCTGCGCGCGCAGACCGTGAAAGGCTCCTCCTGCTGCGAGGCCGGATCGTCCGGCTGCGGCGATCCGATCACCTCGGGCCTGTACAGCGCAGACGAAAGCGGTGCAGTGCCCGAATCGGCCTTGAAGGCGTCGCTCGGTTGTGGCAATCCGACCGCGCTTGCGGAACTGAAAGCCGGCGAGACCGTGCTCGACCTGGGCTCCGGCGGAGGCATCGACGTGTTGCTCTCGGCCAGGCGCGTCGGCCCGACCGGGAAAGCGTACGGGCTGGATATGACCGATGAGATGCTGCGGCTCGCGCGAGACAATCAGCGCTCGGCCGGCATCACGAACGTCGAGTTCCTGAAGGGCGAGATCGAGAACATCCCGCTTCCGGACAACTCGGTGGACGTCATCATTTCCAACTGCGTCATCAACCTGTCGGCCGACAAGGACCAGGTGCTGCGCGAGGCATTCCGCGTGCTGCGCCCCGGCGGCCGGCTTGCCGTCTCCGATATCGTCGTAAAGGGCGAGGTGCCGGCCGAACTGCGACGGAACGTCGAGCTGTGGATCGGCTGCGTCGCAGGGGCTTTGCGCGATACCGAGTATTTCGACAAGCTCACCTGCGCCGGCTTCCAGGACGTGGAGATCGAGCCAACCCGGATCTACGGCGTCGAGGACGCGAAACAGTTTCTGGACGGACAAGGCATCGACGCGGCGTGCCTCGCGACGCGGATCGAAGGCAGCTTTATGAGCGCCTTCGTGCGCGCCCGAAAACCGCTTACCTAACGGAAAAACAGACGAGCGTGCGCCGTCGCGGTTTCACTTGCCGGGCAGATTGACAAGTAGGATGCCCGCCGCAACCAGCGCCGCAGCCCCCAGAAAGGAGGGCGTCAGCGGCTCGCCGAGAACCAAGTGCGCCGACACCACGCCGAACATCGGCGACAGAAACACGAACGCCTTGAGCCGGGCGGCGAGGAATTTGGTCAGCAGCCAGAACCACGCCAGGTAGCTCGCGAAAGCGACGATCGCCGCCTGGTAGAAGACGATTGCAGCCACCCCCGCGGTAACACTCGTGATGCCGGATTCCCCCATCGCGATCGACACCAGCGGCAGCAGCACTGCCGAAATGGCGAGCTGGTAGAAGAGTGTTTTCTCCGCGCTCGCCGCGGCGAGTCTCGTGACGCGGATCAGCACTGTGGTTGAAGCCCAGAGCAGCGCGCCGGTCAAACCGAACACATCGCCGACCAGGCTGGCTTTGCCGGGCGCGGTGAAGCCTTCGGCGAACGCAAGCACGATCCCGAAAAAAGCCAACAGGATACCGACCCACTGGCGCACGCCGAGCCGCTCTCCGGGCAGGAATATGGCCAACCCGAGAGCGGTGAGGCAGGGCGCAGTGTTCACGAACACGGTCATGCGAGCGGCGCCGGTGTACTGCAAGCCACCATAGATAAAGAAGAACTCCCAGCCGAACATCACCCCGGCCAAGATGCCTGCCCACAGTGTGCCGTCGCGGCTGAACAAGGCGATTCCGCGCGCCTTCGCCCAGACGAGCAGCAGCAGCGTCGCGAGGATCGAGCGGATGCCGGCCTGCATCACCAGCGAAACATGCGGAGCGGCGAGCTTCATCGTGACCGGCTGGAAACCCCACAGCATGCACAGCAACACCATCATCCCGAAGGCGAGCGCGTTGACGGGCTGGCGCTCGGCGTTCACGGAATGCGATGCAACACGTTCGTTGGAACGAAATCGGATGTTCGAGCCGGCCCATGCGTTCGAACCATGCTCATGCGTCCCGGCTCGCGCTTCGTGCCGATCACGGTTCGCTGCGCTGTCGAAGACCGCTGACACGGATGTCCGCAGATCGGCTACCAGCGATGAAGACGCCGCCCGCCCGTGTAATACCGGGCCACCTTTCCACTTCGCTCAATCCGGAACCATCGTCAGACCTTCGCCCGATGTCGCTCGCAGTCGGTCCGACGCGGCACAGGCGTTGCGGACAATCGAAGAAGTAATAGCGTCCGTTCAGATATACCGTGACGTCGTCGATTTCCTCGCGCGACCAGCCCGCACCAATTTCCGTGCTCCAGCGCACTACCTGTGCACGTATGGCCGGAAAAGATCTTGCCTTTCGCGCGCGGCGTGCGTGGACGCTGGTATCGTGGCAGCGGTTGCAAGCCGTCTCATAAAGTGCACGGCCGCGGCCTGCATCGGCACCCATCGTCAGCGCCGGCGCACACATTGCGCACGCCAGCAACCAAGCCATGCCTTCGGTCCGCATATCTGTCTTCCCCCCGGTACGCTTCGCCATGATCCGGCTTGATTGCGATTTGGCATTGATCGCCGTCAATATTGCCGCTCCTCCCTGCGTGTGAATCGCCTGCTACGCTTTGCCAGGACGATATACCGCCGAACGAGAGCGCGACGGTTCACGCCATCGCGATTCTCGGGTATGTTCGAGGTTGCGTTGGTGCAATCGGGCGACGGCGACGCGGCCGCTCAGGCCCTGCTCAAGGATGAAATAGACGCCGTATTCCTCGTCGGACCGCCGTTCCTGCAGCGCTATCTGCCATTCTGGGCCGCGACACTCGTGGACCGCATCGTCGTGCTGCTGGTACCGCTGCTGGCGGTACTTATCCCGGTGCTTAGATTTGCGCCCTCCTTGTATACATGGCGCATCCGGTCGCGCATCTACCGATGGTATGGAGAACTCAAGATTCTCGAGGTAGAACTTAGGGAACAATTCGACCCGTCACGGGTTGCAGAATATCGACGACGCCTTGACAGGCTCGAGGAAGTCGCGCACACGAGACCGATACCGCTCGCGTTCACCGATCAGGTCTACACGCTCCGGCTGCACATCGGCTTGGTGCGGAATGTCCTGGAAAAGCCGGCGACCGGTGTCACACCGGATTCGCGCTGAAACCGCTAACACCCTTCGAGCAGCATGATCCGCGCGGACGGCATTCCGTCCGCGCAGCGTCGCAACGCCCGAAGTGGCATTTAGAAGCGATAGCCGAACTGCACGCCCAGTATGTCGACGGAATTCTCGTAGTTACCGGCCAGCTTGCCGTACCCGGCTACATTGCCGGCGGTCTGATTGATCGACGAGTCCTTTACGAACAGGTGCGCATAACTGATGTCGATCGTCGTGTTCTTCGACGGCCTGTATTGCGCGCCGATGGACAACCAAGTACGGCCCTCGTCGGGAAGCCGTGGCGTTCGGTCAACATCGTTCACCGGCGTCTGGTCGTATGCCAAACCGGCTTTACTGGACCACTTGTCGTTGTAGCGGTAGATCGCGCCGACACCCACACGCAGAGTGTTCCTGAAATTCTCCGGGGTAACGCCAAGCGTCGAACCGCCTTCGCGCACAATCCTCAACTCTTCGATCTTGGCCCATCCGGTCCAGGTCAAATCGCCGAGCACGGTCCACTTCTGGTCCGGTTGGTGGCTCAACGCCAGTGAAAACGTGTCGGGCATCTTGATATCGACACTCACGTTACCTCCCGACAGGCCCGCAGCGACTGCGGCGGGAAGCCCCGGCGGAACCCCCGAGAAATCCGCCGTACCGGTTATCTTGTATTTGACCGCCGACCGATACGCGACGCCGAGCCGTGTCATCGGGCTGAGTGCGAACATCGCGCCGAAGTTATAGCCCCAGGCGCTGTCGCTGCCCTCCACATTCAGTGATCCTTCGGCAATCGCTGCCGGGATCGCGCCGGCAACCGCGCCCGCGGTCGCGGCGCTGCCCGTCGCCTTGAGCACGCCGCCGAACGCACTCGCAACGTAATTGACGGCCTGCGTGAGTTCTGCGTCGATCGTCTGATAGCTCAAACCGAAACCCAGCGAAACCTTGTCGTTGGCCTTGTACGAGACGCTCGGATTGATGTTGATCGTTTCAATTGAAGATTTGATGCCCTGGAAGCGACCTATCCAGTCGCTGGAATATTCGGTCTTCAGTCCGAAAGGCGCGCCCATGCCGACACCGAACTTCCAGTTCCTGCCCCCATCCATCGCGAAGTACAAATGCGGCACCGGCGCAAGGCTGCCCGCGTTCCCGCCGTTGCCCCCGAGCGGCCGCACGGCCGAACCTATCGGAATGCCCGACCCCGACGGCAGTGAACCGTTGTCGCCGAATTTCTCCGATGGCTCGATCAGGTCGACCCCCACTACGAACTGTTTGCCGCCGGGCAACAGACTCATTCCGGCCGGATTGAAATAGATCGTGCTCGCGTCCTCGGCTGCAGCAGCCGCTCCGGCGTAGGCCGTACCCAGACCGCTCGCGTTCTGTTCCTGCAAAGCGAACGCCGAGGCATGTGCCTGAGAAGCACCAGCGGATAACGCACCTGCAACGGCAACCGAAATACCGACCCTGCAAAATCCACCATGCTTCATAGCCGCTCCTTTCGATCAGATGTGATTTGTCGGACGCTCTGCGACACCCTGCGGCTTCGCCGACGTCGCTCGACCCCTTCAAACGCTAGCACAACCCAGGACTTTGGCAAACGTGCGGCATCACGCCCCTCCGCCGTCAGCCATCGGAATCAGTCCAGCGTAACGCGCGCAAACTTGCGTTTACCGACCTGCAGCACCAGCGTCATGCCGGCATCGAGCTGCAGTGCCTTGTCGGAAACTCGCTCCCCGCCGAGACGCACCCCCCCCTGCTCGATCATCCGCAGCGCCTCCGACGTGCTCGAGGTCAGCCCGCAGGCCTTCAGAAGCTGTGCGATTGCCATCGGCCGGCCACCGGTCTGCACGCTCACTTCAGGCATTTCCGCAGGCATTGCGCCCTCTCGGAAGCGGGCCTCGAATTCCTTCTCCGCGCGCCTTGCGGCCTGCTGACTGTGGAACCGCGCAACTATCTCCTTGGCAAATCCCGCTTTAATGTCCCGCGGATTGCGTCCGGCCGCGACCTCCTGCCGCCACTCCGCGATGACTTCCAGCGATTCGAAGGACAGCAATTCGATGTAACGCCACATCAACTCGTCGGAAACCGACATCAGCTTGCCGAAGATCTCACCCGCAGGCTCATCGATACCGACGTAGTTGCCCAACGACTTGGACATCTTGTTGATTCCGTCCAGACCCTCGAGCAGCGGCATGGTGAGTATGCATTGGGGCCGCTGGCCGAAGTGCTTCTGCATTTCGCGACCAACCAGCAGGTTGAACTTCTGGTCGGTGCCCCCGAGTTCGACGTCGCACTTCATGGCGACCGAGTCGTATCCCTGCATCAGCGGATACAGAAACTCGTGGATCGCGATCGGTTGGTTCGAGCGAAATCGCTTGCCGAAATCGTCGCGCTCGAGCATGCGTGCTACCGTGTAGGTGGCCGCCACCCGGATCATGCCGTCGGCTCCCAGTTTGTCAGACCAAGTGGAATTGAACATGATCTCGGTGCGCCCCGGATCCAGAATCTTGAATACCTGTTCCCGATAGGTTCGCGCGTTGTCCTGGATCTGCTCGCGCGAAAGCGGCGGGCGTGTTGTGTTCTTGCCGGTCGGGTCGCCTATCATCCCGGTGAAATCGCCGATCAGAAACTGGACGTGATGCCCGAGGTCCTGAAACTGGCGCAGCTTGTTGAGCACAACGGTATGGCCGAGATGGAGGTCGGGGGCGGTGGGGTCCATGCCCAGCTTGACGCGCAACGGCCTGGTGCCGGCAAGGCGCTCGGCCAGTTCGGCCTCAACCAGCAATTCGTCGCTGCCGCGCTTGATGACCCTCAACTGGTGCTCGATATCGACCATGTCCGGCTTCTTGATTTCCTAGATTTTTGTTAGACTTGCTAGAGTTACCGCAACCAACAACTTAAGAATGCAAATTCTAGCGCAATCCACCGCGAACAGGGCCCGTTCCAGACGGCCCTTGATCGTGGCAAGCGCGCTTTCACTGCTGTTCGGAGTAGTTGCCGCTTTCGGCACCGTCCAGGGTCCGCCCGAGCCGATTTTTTCCACAACCGTCGTTGAATCGCTGGCGCTTCCACCCCCGGCCGAGCAGAGCGATACCGGCCAAGTCTATATCCGCGAAGATCGGTTCCGGCGCGGTGACACCATCTCCGCGCTCCTCAGGCGGCTCAACGTCGACGACCTGGAAGTTAATCGGCTGCTGCGCTCTAGGGATGCGAAGGAAGCGTTCCGCCAGCTGCGTCCGGAAACCACGGTCAATGCGAGAACCGGGGAAGACGGGTCGTTACTGTCGATGTGGTTCATCAACGGACGCTTGCGATTGATTTCCATCGACCGTTCCGAAGACGGGTTCCAGACTTGGGAGCAGCCGGTCGACTTTTCGCCCCAGATCGTAATGAAATCCGGCGAAATCAAGAGCTCCCTCTTTGCTGCGACTGACGATGCAGACGTGTCGGACAGCGTCGCAATGCAAATTGCCGATATCTTTTCGGGCGACATCGATTTTCACCGCGATTTGCGCCGTGGCGACCGGTTTACAGCGGTATTCGAAATGTACGATCACCTTGGTCTGCCGGTAAAGTCCGGGCGCGTGCTCGCCGCCGAATTCATCAACAAGGGCAAGTCCTATCGTGCAGTCTGGTTCCAGGACGAGTCCGGACGCGGCGGCTACTATACTCCTTCAGGGGACAGCCTCAGGAAAGCGTTCCTGCGTTCGCCGCTGAGATTCTCCCGGGTCACATCCGGGTTCAAAATGCGTTTTCATCCGATTTTGCGGCGGTGGCAGGCTCACAAGGGCATCGACTTCGGTGCACCGACGGGCACTCCAGTCAGGGCAACAGGCGATGGCGTTGTCGAATTTGTCGGCCGGGACGGCGGGTACGGAAACGTGATCGTGCTGCGCCACGCCGGAGGCATTGAGACGCTATACGGCCACTTGAGCGGGTTCGCGAAGGGCATGCGCAAAGGCGTGCGTGTCGATCAGTCTGAGTTGATCGGTCACGTCGGGCAGACCGGATGGGCCACGGGACCTCATTTGCATTACGAGTTCCTTGTCAACAAGAATCAGCGCAACCCGCTCACTATGGCCTTTCCCGCTTCGAAGCCGGTGACGCCTCAGCAAATGGCAGCATTCCGCGCGGCGACCGGACCGCTCGCGGCACGACTCGAGCTGCTTGCAACCACCAACCTCGCCCTGCTGGAGTGAACCGGCATTCCGGATGGTGTCCGGAGGCGCGATCGGACCTGTTTATCGGGCTGATGTCGGGAACCAGCCTTGACGGCATCGACTGCGTACTGTCGGATTTTTCCGAACGTCCTACCCTAGTCGCCAGGTGCTTTGTACCCTATCCAGCTGAGCTCAAAGCAGCGCTGATCGAGCTTTGCCGCGGCGGACACGACGAACTGGAGCGCGCCGCCCGCATGGGCGCCGACCTGTCGGCCCGTTACGCCCAAGCCGTCAACGAACTTCTCCTGGAGGCAGGGGTCGAGCCCGGCCGCATCGCAGCCATCGGTTGCCATGGCCAAACAGTGCGCCACCGGCCGGAACAGGGATTCACGATACAGCTGGTCAATCCGGCGCTGCTCGCCGAGCGGACAGCAATCACAGTGGTCGCCGATTTTCGCAGCCGCGACCTCGCCGCCGGAGGACAGGGTGCTCCGCTGGTGCCGGCATTCCATGCCGCGTGCTTCCGGAGCAGTTCGCGCCATCGCGTGGTCGTTAACATCGGCGGCATCGCCAATCTCACGGACTTGCCCATTCCCGACGACGGCGCGGTGCGCGGTTTCGACAGTGGGCCTGGCAACATACTGCTCGACGCGTGGGCCGGCAGGCGCCTTGGAACCCCCTGTGACCGGGACGGAGCGCTCGCCGCATCCGGCAGCGTCATTTCTGAGTTGCTCGCGCTGATGCTCGCCGACGAATATTTCGCGCGCGTGCCGCCAAAAAGCACAGGTCGCGAGCGGTTCAACACCGATTGGCTCGCTGCGGTCGGCGTGGATCGATACCCGGTCGCCGACGTGCAGGCGACGCTCGCCGAATTGACGGTGCGGACGATTGCCGAGGGCATTGAGCGTTGGTGCTCGGGCGCCGAGGAAGTGTTTGCCAGCGGAGGCGGCGTGCACAACGCTGATCTTATGCGCCGCCTGCGGGCGCGGCTCGACGTTCGAACCCTTGCGACTACTGATACCCTGGGCGTTCCCGCCGATTGGGTTGAAGCAATGGCGTTCGCCTGGCTCGCCCGGCAAACTCTTTCTAACGCACCCGGCAATCTTCCGGAGGTTACCGGTGCGGCCGGCTCGCGCATGCTCGGTGCAATCTACCCCGCCTGAGCAAAAAAAAGGACCCGAAAGGGTCCCGTTCTTACGAACAAATGCTTCAGGCCGAAAACGAAGATCCGCATCCGCAAGTGCTCGTGGCATTCGGATTCTTGATCACGAACTGCGAACCTTCCAGACCGTCGGTGTAATCGATCACCGCGCCCACGAGATACTGATAGCTCATCGGATCGATAAGCAGCGTGACCCCGTTCTTTTCCATCACGGTGTCGTCTTCGTTTTGAACCTCGTCAAACGTGAACCCGTACTGGAAGCCGGAACAACCGCCGCCGGTCACAAAGACCCGCAGCTTGAGATCGCTGTTGCCTTCCTCTTCGATGAGTTCGCGCACCTTTCCGGCCGCGCTGTCGCTGAAAACCAATGGTGCCGGTGCATCCGTAACCGCATTCATTTCCGTCTCCTGGTAGCAATTTGATTCATTATCGGATTGTGGGTCAGGCTCGTCAACCCGACACTTGCTGGGGTTATTTGCGCGCGAAACGCCGCGTCGACAGGAGTCAAATCACGGACTTACCCGCCGCGAGCTTCAGCTCGACGGCCTTCGATTCGCCAGCGCTGTGGACCAGCCGACCGTCGACTATCGCACCGAGGTGCATTTCGAGATTGGTGTAATGGATGTCGCCCCGCACGCGCGAATTTGCCTGGAGTTCCAGCGACTCGGTCGCGTAGACTGGGCCGTTGATGGTGCCGTTTACGACCAAATGGGACACGTTTATCTCGCCTTCTATGCGCGCGCGATCGCTGACGACCAATGTCGAGGGCTGGTCGGCCGCCGCCGTGACGTTGCCTACAATTTCCCCATCGACGCGCAGTCCGCCCGCAAAACTGATATTGCCCTCGATGCGGGTACCCGCCCCGATCAGGCTGTCGATTCGGTTCTGCGGCTTATTCGGCTTCTTTCCGAACATTGTCACCCCTCCTTGCCTCCCAACGGCGGGCTGAAACTCTGGTTCGCACGCGCCTGTATGGAGCCTTCTTCCAGGACCCGTGCCTGCACGCCGACCAGCCTTGCGTTGCCCGGGATCCGAAACGTGCCTTCGACCCGTTGAAAATACTTGAACCTGAGCGAGTAGGCCGAATCGCGCGCAGAGGCTTGATCTGGAACGCTAAGTGTAGCATTACGCCCATTCTCCTGCAGGCTGATGACTAATTGCAGCGAGCCGCGGAATTCGCGGTCGCGTCTTCCGCCCTGAAGCACCAGCAAGCGGTATCGATACTCTCCCGGAAGGACATCCGGATCCACCCTGAAACGGTGTATCGAGAGTCTGCTGGTCGTCGGAGTAAGATTCTCGAAAAATGCCAAGTCTTCCTTGAGGCGTGTGTTCTGCGCCTCTAGCGTCTTGGCCTGCACCTCAAGTTGCGCCTGGGCAGACTGCTCGATTTTGAGCCGCGACTCACTGGCGTCCGCGATGGCGCGCAACCGGCTTGTTTCCTTCTCGAGCTTAGCAACGCTGGCGCGCAGGCGTGCAAGCTCCTCCTCTGTCTCGCGGCGGTCGAAACCGGCAAAGCGGCGACCCGCATCGTAGAGCCACGCCGCGGCCCCCACGAATATTGCGAGCGTGACGATAATCCCTAGCCACCGCCAATACCACCCGACATGGGTGCGTACCGTCACCTTGGGCGCGGAAATGCCGAAACGAGCGCGGATTCGCTTGAAAAGGCGCGCCATGGTCCGAGAGCTACGGAACGACCGGAAGCTGCGTCAGCCCCGTGGTCTCGGGCAGTCCGAACATGATGTTCATGTTCTGCACCGCCTGGCCGGCTGCGCCCTTGACCAGATTATCGATGACCGAAAGGACAACGAGCGTGCCTCCTCCCTGTGGTCTATGCAAGGCGATGCGACACATGTTGGCAGCCCGCACCGATCGCGTGTCGGGATGACTCCCGGCCGGCAACATGTCGACATAGGGTTCTGCCGCGTACCGATCCTGATACAACTTTTGGAAAAACGATGTATCCGAGCCCGCCGTCCGGGCGGTCTCTTGCGTGATGCGCGCATACAGTGTGGCGTGAATACCGCGGATCATCGGCGCCAAATGTGGAACGAATGTCAGTCCGACCTCCCGTCCGGCCGCTTCCGCCAAGCCTTGACGGATTTCCGGCCAGTGTCGATGGCCGCCGACGCCATAGGCCCTGAAGCTGTCGGAGGCCTCCGAAAAGAGTATATGCGTCTCGGCCTTGCGTCCCGCACCGGATACGCCCGACTTCGCGTCCGCAATAAGGTGGTCCAGATCGACGACGCCCTCGGCGACCAGCGGCAGCAGACCGAGTTGCACGGCAGTCGGGTAACAGCCAGGGTTTGCGACCAGCCGAGCGGCCCGGATCTTCGCGCGGTTGACTTCGGGCAGTCCATACACCGCCTGCGCGACGAGTTCGGGGGCAGCGTGCTTCCTGCCATACCACTTTTCCCATTCAGGAACATCACGCAGCCTGAAGTCGGCTGATAGGTCGATCACACGCACCCCCCCATCGAGCAGCACCGCTGTCTGCTCCATCGCCACCGCGTTGGGGGTGGCGAAGAATACGAGATCACAGTGCGCGAGGTCGGTGACTGCCGGATCGGAATATGCGAGCGACACACTGGCGCGCAGGCTCGGAAACATGTCCGCTACCGGCATGCCGGCTTCTTTGCGCGAAGTGATCGCAACCAGATGCGCCTGCGGATGTTGCGCGAGTATTCTCAGCAGTTCCACGCCGGTATAGCCGGTGCCGCCTACGATGCCTATCTTGATCATGCCGTGTTCCTAAGCCGGGGATGCCTTGACCCGCGGGTGCGGTCTCGATCCCAACTTTCCGTTTCCGGTCGGTGCGCAATGGCGGGTTTTCTCGATGCGCGCGTGACCCAGGCCTCGTTCGTCACTGATACCGCCGGCCGCCGCGTTTCCAGAAACTGATTCCACCCTGGCGCACACCGTACCACAAACAAAAAGCCGCCTGCGCAGGCGGCTTTTTTTGTTCCAGCGATGAAATTACCGCTTGGAGAACTGTTTGCGCCTGCGCGCCTTGTGCAAGCCGACTTTCTTTCGCTCCACTTCGCGCGCATCGCGCGTCACCAACCCTGCTTTCGAAAGCGCAGGCTTGAGCGTCGGATCGAATTCGATCAGCGCGCGTGTCAACCCGTGGCGTACGGCGCCCGCCTGGCCGAACTCGCCACCGCCGCGCACGTTTACCATGATATCGAAATCGGTCAGCCGATCGATCAGCGCCAGCGCGTGGCGCGCTACCATTTGGCCCGTATCGCGTCCGAAGTATTCGTCGACAGGCTTGTCGTTGACGATGAACTTCCCCTTGCCGGGTTTCATGAATACCCGGGCAACCGCTCTCTTGCGGCGGCCGGTGCCGTAGTAATGGTTACCGATCATTGCTTGATCTCCAGGACCTTGGGCTGCTGCGCGACGTGCGGATGCTCCGCTCCCGGATAGACCTTCAGTTTGCGCAGCATGGCATAGCCGAGCGGGCCCTTCGGAAGCATCCCCTTGACGGCCAATTCCAGCGCGCGCGTGGGGAATCGCGCCTGCATTTTTTCAAAATTCGTCTCGCGTATGCCGCCGGGGTAGCCGCTATGGCGGTAATACTTCTTGTTTTCGGCTTTTCGCCCGGTCACGCGGATCATGGCGGAATTGACCACGACAATGTAATCCCCGGTGTCGACATGCGGCGTAAACTCCGGCTTGTGTTTGCCACGCAGGCGATGCGCGATCGCCACAGCAAGCCGACCGAGTATCTTGTCCTCAGCGTCGACCAAGAACCAGTCGTGCCGAGTCTCGCTGGCTTTCGCGGATAGGGTTTTCATGGACTTTTCCTGCTTCGAGGGAACGCGGCGAAGGGCGTGATTTTATTGGGAAAGTGTCGAAGTGTCAAACTTCGACCGCCTATTCAGGCGCGTATTCGAAGGCATCCAATTGTCAAGCTTCGGGCGCGCTCGAGGATTCGACGGCCACACAAAAAAAATAGCGCAACCGCGGAGGTTGCGCCGAATCCACCAAAGGAGGAGGGTGGAGGAGACAAATCCCGGAACGCTTAGCTGTCACTTGCCGTTCACAGCGTGGCATTATGCGCGTCGTCAGGCTGCATTGCAAGGGAATTTGTGCGCCACAACATAATACTATTTATTCATGCATAAAACTGCCCTATCATTTGCGGGAATAAGATTATTCCATATTTACAAACAACGCTATATATATTAGACAAGCTGCCGCTTATGCGCGGTCCTGATACTCTCTCTGGCGCGCGCCGATGCGCCGATCCGCGCTCTGGTTATTGCGCCGCATCATCGTTATGGTATGAATCCCCTTGACCCGTATAGGGCGCTAGGAGCAACCATGGAATGTCGCGTAAAGTGGGTTGGAACGGACGGCATGACTTTTGTCGCTGAGACCGGAAGCGGTCACGCATTCGTCATGGATGGCGCGGTCGAAGGTGGTGGTCGGAATCTCGGCCCGCGACCCATGGAAACCGTGCTCGCAGGCACGGGCGGCTGCGCTGCCTATGATGTCGTCGTGATCCTGCGCAAAAGCAAGCAGCACGTCACCGGGTGCGAAATTCAACTCAAGGCCGATCGAGCGGAGGCCGATCCCAAGGTGTTTACGAGCATCCACATGCACTTTGTCGTGCGAGGCCGTGACCTCAAGCACTCGGTCGTCGAGAGCGCGATCAAGCTCTCCCACGGCAAGTATTGCTCGGCGTCGGCCATGCTCGGCAAGACGGCCACGATTACTTACGACCATGAAATCGTCGCCGAATGAGCGCGACGCCTGAACCGGCGAAACCTTGAACGATGCCCGCGCGCGGTCAGATCCAATAGGACGTGCTCGTCATCACCCGCGCGGCTACGCGCATCGCGCCCTTGGCCGGCGCGGGCAATTCTCGAGCTCCGAGCCGTCTCGCGGTGCGGGCATGTTCGGCTTCGTCCCGCTTCATCTGCTCGACGATCGCACGCGTGCGCGCATCGCTCGCGTCCAGTCGGTCGAGGTGTCCCTGAAGATGATGTTCCACTTGGTGCTCGGTCTCGGCAAGGAAACCCAGGTTCCAGTCATCGCCGAACTTCCCGGCGAGAAAACCAAGCGCAAGCGCGCCGGAATACCATAACGGATTCAGCACGCTCAAGGTGCCGCCCAGTTCCGCGATGCGACGCTCGCACCAGGCAAGATGGTCGGCCTCTTCTCGCGCCGCGCGATCGAGCGCGTCGCGCAGGCCCTCCGAGGCGAGCGCCTGCCCCTGATAAAGCGCCTGGGCACAGACTTCGCCGCAGTGGTTGACCCGCATCAGCCGGGCCGCGTGGCGGCGCTCGGCTTCGCCCAGATCGGCTTCGGGGACCGTGTTTCCCGGCGACGGCCGCGCCGAAGGATGCACACCGAGTATCGTGCGCAAGCCCTTGTCGAACTCCGCGATGCATCGGTCAACAGTAATCATGGATCGCTCCTAAGGTTCTTCGAAGCACCGGCCGTGCCCCGCCAGCCAGCGGCGGCGCCGTTCATTTGACCGCTTCGATGTTCAGGCTCATCAACTTGCCGGTGTCCTTGTGAAGATGCGGCAGATAGGCTTGCGAATAATCGTCCACGCCGGTGTGCTCTGTCTTGCGCCAATCCCATCGCCTCGCAAGGCGAAAGCCGGTCTTCAACAGGTCGCCGCAAAGAAATTCCTCGTCGAAGATCATCTTGTGAAAATCGTATTGGTGCCGCTGTCCGCCAACGATCAACCCGACCAACCCGCTCAGCCCGTCTTCAAGCCCGCGTTCGTAGTACAGCTCCGCGCACGCGGCGAAGTTCGGCACCGCAAGGCGCAGTATGCCGCCGGGCTCGATCACCCGAAACCATTCTGCGAGCACCTCCCGGTATTCTCTGCGGTCGAAATGCTCCAGTACGTGGCATGCGTACACCAGGGAGGCGCATGCGTCGCGCAGCGGCAGATGCGCCACCGATCCGACGATATCCACGTGCGGGACAGCCTGCACGTCTATATGGACGAACCCGGGAATGTACCGGGGTCCGCATCCCAGATGCAGCTTCATGTCACGCCCGGCGCGCGCAGCTTCGCGATACGCGCGGGAACACCACGCACGACCGTTCCCGCGGCAACGTCCGAAGTGACGACGGCGCCCGCGCCGACAATGGCGCCATCGCCGATCGTCACGCCCGGTAGAATGATCGCGCCCATGCCGATCCATACGTCGTTGCCCAGAACGATCGGGGCGGCTTCGAACGGCTGCTTGCGCATCGGCACATCGCGTGCCGACGATCCGTGATTCACGCCGCAGATCAGCGCGCCACCGCCGATCATGCAGTGGTCACCGATGCTCAGTCCTGCTCGAGGCTCGTAAATATGGCAGCCCGAGCCGAAGGACACTTCTCGCCCAGTCTCCATGCTCCCCTGATCGATGCGTATGGTCGCCCCGGGGTAGATCGTGTTCATTTCGCCGAGTTGCAACCGGCCCCGCTCGCCGACATACACGACGGCGAGTGGCTCGATGATCGTACTGTGCGGGATCGAGCCCGAGCCCAGAAGCTCGACGACGGAAGACGGATGGATGCCGGCGCGGATCATCGGCGTTCGGCCGGACTATACCGTGACGGCTCCGGTGCAACGGAGTGATACGCTGTTCGATCTGCGTTCATTTGAGGGAAGGTCGTCAGTGGATGTGGTTGCGCTGCCAGCGCTCGGCCATGTCCAAGTACGCTGCCTCCAGGCTCACCGCCAGACCGCGCGTGTCGCACAACGGACTTTGCGCCATCTGGCCGCGCAATTCAAATCGCAGTGCGCTTCGACCTCGTGCATCGGCGGCCAGATCATGCACCTTTTCAATATATTCGCTTTCGGTGCGTGCGATCCAGTCCTCACGTCCGAGCGCGTTCAGCATCGACGCCGTCATGCGCGACGCCATCCTGTCCCCCATCAGCGTCACGACCGGTACGCCCATCCACAGCGCGTCGCAACTGGTCGTACCGCCCGCTATACCGCCTACCGGGTCCAACGCGATGTCGAGGCCGTCGTAACAGGCCATATGGCTCGGCCAGTCAGGCGTGAGGCTGATGTCACGCAGATCAAGGCGGCCGGCGGCAATCCCGTGTCCCGCCATCACATTGAGAATCCGCTCACGATTTGCCGGTTCTGCAAGCGCCTTGGTCTTGAGCAGCAGTTTTGCCTGCGGAAGCGCGTGCAGCACGCGAGCCCAGAGCGCAAACGTGGCCGGGGTCAGTTTGGCCAGATGATTGAAACCACCGATCCAAACAGTGCCGTCTTCGACCGCCGTACGACCCGCCGGTACGGGCGCATCGCGTTTCCCTTCGTAGGCAACCCAGACTCGCGGCAGGCGCCATATCTGCTCGCTGTATTGCGCATCCGACTCGGGCGGGGTGAGAATGTCATCGCCGATCCAGTAATCCATTTCGCTCAATCCGGTGCTTGCCATGTAACCCAGGTAGTGAGCCTGAACCGGCGCGGCGCGGCGGGCAAATACCCCTTGGCGACTATGCCCCGTATGGCCCGACAGATCGACGAGTACGTCGATGCGGTCCGAGTCAATGCGGTCCCGCAGAGCCCTGTCCGGCACGCCCGCGACCGGCACCCAATGCTCGACCAGCCGCTGCAGCCGCGCGGTGACGGCATCGCGCTCGACGCTGGTCGAATACGCGAACACTACGAACCGCGTTCGATCATGATGCGCAAACAGTTGCTCGACGAAATAGCTCACCGCGTGGGTGCGGAAATCCCCCGATACGTACCCCAGCCGCACGCGCCGTCCTGCCAGCGGCGATCTGTCGAAAACGCGCCCGCGCGCCGCCGCGCGTTCCGGCTCCGGAACACAGGCCCGCTCCCAGCCGCGCGCAAGGCCCAGGTAGTCCTGAGGCGCGAGCGCGCCGTGATACGCGTACACGAAGAGCATGTTCGTATACGCGTCGGCATAGTCGGGACGGATCGACAGCGCCGTGCGATAGCACTGGAGCGCCCCGTCGATGTCGCCGCGCTCGCGCAGAGCGTTGCCGAGGTTGAAATGCGCTTCGGCATAGTCTGGCCGGACCACGAGCGCCTGCCGGTAACAGCCAAGCGCTTCGTCGATGTCTCCCAAGTCTTTCAGCGCGTTGCCAAGGTTGTTGTGCGCTTCGGCAAACTCCGGTCGAATCCGGATCGCGCTGCGATAGTGATCAACGGCTTCGCCCGGGTGACCCAGGTCGCGGCAGAAGTTGCCGAAGTTGAACTGCGTCACTGCGTCGTCCGGTCTTATCGAGACCGCTCGGCGGTAGCACTCGAGCGCCTCGTCGGTCTCGCCGAGATCCTTCAGCGTGTTGCCCAGGTTGATGTGCGCCTCGACCGCCTCCGGCGCCAAACGCAGCGCGTCCCTGTAGCGGCGGACCGCGGCACGCAGTTCCCCCTGCTGCTGGAGTATCGTTCCCAGATTGAAGTGCGCTTCGGCGTCGTTCGGTCGGATGGCGAGTGCGCGGCCGATGAGGTCGATGGCCACTGAGACGTTTCCGCGCTGGTGCGCCAGAATGCCCGAATAGTGCAACGCCACGGGGTGATTCGACTCGGCGCTCAGAACCTTCTGATACAGCGATTCGGCCGCCGCCAGATCTCCCGCCCGGTGGTGGGCGAGCGCCTCCTGCAGTGTCGCTTCCGAACGCCGTGCCGCCCGCCCCTGGCGCTGACAACAATGCTTGTATTTCCGGCCGCTGCCGCAGGGGCACGGATCATTACGGCCGGTCTTTCTGTTCACGCTGGAAGGTTCCGGAGAGTTCTTGTCGACCAAGCTCCCGCGCGGCTCGGCTCCGAACACCTTGCCCGAAACGGCGGCCCATCTCGATCGATCGCAACCGGATGGTATCAAGCTTCGTCACCGAAGAGGCGCACCCGAGCCTGCGATCCAAAGGCCCGGAGCATCGCGCGTGCGCGAGGGCAGCTTCAAAACAAGAAAACGGGCGCCCGAAGGCGCCCGTTTGAGTGAATCAACTTCGGGTCGGTCGATTAGAAATTGTGTTGGATACCAATCCCGAAGATCTGTGGA
>Ga0155953_1108_pt4 | contig 39350 bp, 39 predicted proteins | sample RifCSPlowO2_02_FD_107607 | JGI IMG/M metagenome (GOLD analysis project Ga0155953, IMG submission 107607) | Betaproteobacteria bacterium RIFCSPLOWO2_02_FULL_63_19
CGATCATCGTCGCGAGCACGCTTTACGTCACCCGCCACGAGGCGATGAGCGGTCGCCGGCCGATGGTCGGGTAGGGCCGTGGCGAGGCGATTTCGCGGGCCCCGGTAATTCAGCGCGTTGAAACCTCGCTCATCCGCCCCTTCAGCGCATCATGGTGTCCGGCAGCACCATGGCGACCTGAGGGAACACAATGAGAATAAGGACGCACACCAGCATCGCGACCCAGAAGGGCATGATGCCCTCGAAAATCCGACTCATCGGTACTTCCTCGGCGATTCCCTTGACGATGTACACGTTGATCCCGACAGGCGGGCTGATCAGGCCCATCTCGAGCACGATCACCATGAAGATCCCGAACCAAATCGGATCGACCCCGAGTGCCTGGATGATCGGAAACACGATGGGCACGGTGAGCACCATCATCGCGAACCCCTCGAGGAACATTCCCAATATCAGATAGGCCACGAGCAGCACCCCCAGCACGCCGAACGCGGGCAGCTCTAACGCTGTAAGGGCGCTGGCGAGATTTACAGGAATGCGGCTCAATGCGAGGAACGGCGAGAAGATGTGCGCGCCGATGAGTATCAGGAACACCATCGCGGTGGTGCGCACGGTATGGAGCACGGCTTCCGTGAGTTCCGCCAGCCCGAGCGCACGGCGCCATAGCGCGTGGGCCATGGTGAGCAGTGCGCCGACCGCCGCGGCCTCGTTGACCGTGAATACTCCGGCGTAGATGCCGCCGATCGTCACCGCGACCACCAGGATGAAGGGCGCCGCGCCGCCGAGCGCCGCAATCCGCTCGCGCAGCGGCAGCGCGTTCCCGGGCGGGCCCATGTCCGGGCGTAGGAGGCACAGCACCATCACGGTGGCTACGAACAGCGCCGTCAGCATAACGCCCGGCAGAAACCCGGCGAGAAACAACCGGCCGATCGATTCCTCGGTGAGCAGCGCGTAGACCACGAGCACCGTCGATGGCGGAATCAGGATGCCCAGGGTGCCGCCCGCAGCGATGACGCCGGTCGCAAGGCGCGGGTCGTAGGCGTAGCGCTGCATCTCCGGAAGGCAGACGCGGCCCATGGTGACCGCCGAGGCGACCGATGAGCCTGAGAGCGCCGCAAAGCCCGCGCAGGCAAGCACGGTGGCTGACGCTAGGCCGCCGCGGTGGTGGCCTAGCCACGCATAAGCGGCGGCGTAGAGATCCCTGCCCATGCCTGATACCGCTGCGAAGTTACCCATCAGAACGAACAGCGGGATCACCGCGAATGCCTGCACCGCGGCATGCGAATACGGAAAGGAGCCCAGGCTGTTCAGCGCCGCCTTCGGGGAGTGAAGCACCGCCACGCCGATCGCACCGACGAGCGCCATTGCGAGCCCGATCGGCATGCGTACGAACAACAGCGCCAGCAGCGCCAGCATACCGATGATGCCGACTGCAGTCGGCGTCATCGGTGGATCACCCTCCAAGCCTGGCGCAACAGCACTAGCGCAAACAGAAGCATGCTCGCCGCGGTGAGCAGCTGAAACGGGAAATGGCTGATCTTCAGCATGTTGGTTGCTTCGCCGCGGCTGCTCGATTCGAATGCATACAACACCGCCTGCCATGACATGACCGCCGTGACCGCGGCACCGGCGAGATGCAGCGCGGCGTTGAACCAGCGCATGCCGGGACGGTCGAGCAGCGCGGCGAGCAGGTCGACCGCGACGTGACCATTCGTGGCGGCGCAGTAGGGCAGACCGAGAAATACGATCAGCGCCATGGCGAGTTCGGTCATCTCGTATGCGCCGAGAAACGGCAGGCGCAGCAGGTAGCGCATCACCACATCGAACGCGATCAGCGCCATCAGGCCGAGGAGAACCGCGCCCCCGGCAAGCGCTAGGGCCCGCAGCGCGCGATCGAACATTGGACCCCTATTTGGCGCGGTAGCCTGCGCGACGCAGCATCTCGCGCGCTGGAATCCCTTTCGCCTCGGACTCCTTGATCCACTCGTCAATGATCGGGCGCAGTCGCGCGGTGATGCGTTCTTGCTCCTTCTTGGAAAACTCGACCATATCGGCCTTGCCGCGCACGCTTGCCACCGCTTGCACGGCGCGCTTGATGTAGACGTCGGTCGCCTTGCGGCTCAGTTCGCGCCCCGAGAGCCGGTCGATCGCTGCGCGCGCGGAGCCCGGGAGGCTGTCGAACCTTTTCTTGTTCATCGCGATGAGGAACACGGAGCGACCGAAGATCGGGCCGGAGATGGTGTACCCCTTGGCGACTTCGCCGAGGCGGAAGTCGAGAATGGTGGTGAATGGCACCATCGCCCCGTCCATCGTTCCGCGCTCGAGTCCGGGATAGACCTGAGTGATCGGCGCGGCGATCGGCACTGCTCCCATGTATTGCACCTGCTTCGCCTGCGCCGCGGAGGGAGCGCGGATGCGCAGCCCCTTTAGTTCGTCCATCGAGCGAAAGGCCTTGCTGCGCGACATCAGGCCCGCGTCCTCGGCGCCCCACAGTGCTATTACCTTGGTTCCCGCGTATTCGGGCAGCAGGTAGGGATCGAGAAGGTCCCACATCATGTCCGTAGCGGCGTATCCGTTGTCCTTGAGGCCGGGCAGTTCGATGATGCCGGTGCGTGGAAACGCCGGCGACGTGTAGCCCGGCAGCGTGAATACCAGATCCGCAAATCCGTCGACCGCCTGGCGAAACAGCTCCGGCGGCTTGCCGCCGAGCTGCATTGACGGATAAAGCGTCAGCTTTACCTGTCCGTTGGTCGCCTTTTCCAGTTCCTTGCCCCAGGGAACGATGATTTCTCGATAGATGATATGCACCGGAGGCACGAAGGTCGAAAGCCGCAGTTCCTCGACTGCTACCGACGGTGCGGAGAAGCCGAGCGCGAGCGTTGCGGTGGACCAGAAAAAGTGCAGCTTCTTCATGTTCAGTCCTCCTCCAAGACGATAGGGTGGAGAACCGATTCTAGGCGAAGATCAAGCTGCGTGAAAGTCTTGAACCGATACCGGCGCTGTCATGGGACGTTTCAAGATGTATCCGGATAGTACCCCAGAGGGGAAAATGGCGAAATGGGGTCTGCTGCCGATATCCATAGAACGCCGCTGGATCTATTCAATGTTCTGGATCTGACTATCGCAGATCTTGCAAGGCCGCTGGCATATCAGCAGGTTAGGTTTCATTATCTGGCGCAGGGTTGGGTCTGGCTACACGTCTAGCTACATACGATGATTCGGCCAACGTCCAGCATTACGAATTCTACTCTACCGATTCTGTAATCGCCGCCCGATCGCCAAGCGGAGTAGGGTCGCGCTATTTCATCCGAACGTGTTCCTAGCGAGCGGAGATGCCTTCTCTACAGGCGCGATTGCGGCGTCTGTGCGGGCTCCGGCCGGCGAGGTGAAGGCGAGCGTTCAAACGACGATTGCCGGGTTCGCCTGCTGGCCAGGAAGGCACGTTTCTCCGTGCGCGCTCCCGCTGCCGGAGCGCAGCGGAGCGAGCACCGCCAGCGGGAGCAAGCCGCCACGGCGCGCCGCAACGGCAGTGACACTAGGCCGTTCAGTCTCAATATGAGACTCCGACAGGTTGGTGCATCAGAAGAGGGCGGGGGTAAGTGGGAAGCGTTCCCGGTCTCCATCGATTGGATCACCAATAGTCGGCGCTATCCGGGTGATACGGCGCCGAGGACAGTCCGAGGAGGTGCAATGTGATCCGCCCTCCCCACAGGTAATACGGGGGGAAAATAGGACCGGATAGCCTGGCCGATGGCGGAAGGGGGTGCGTCCCCTAGTCACACAGCACCCCCTAATTACATTGAAGGGGTAGAAAGACCCAGTTGAACCAGATGCGTCTGCGATGCCGCCTCTAGACTTGACAAGAGGACATATCTCGACCGGCAGGGGTGCGGGTTGTCCCGCGATCCACGCTGCCGACGGATACGTCTTTAGGCAGCTTTCTTCACCAACAGCCGCACACTCAACCCCGCCCGGGTGGCGATGTCGACGAGCGCGTCGAGGCTGAACAGACCGATCTTTCCCTTGAGCAGGGCGTCGAGCCGCGGTGTGGTCAGACCGAGCAGCTTCCCGGCCTTCGCGTGCGTCATGCCGCTCTTTTTGTAGAAGTCCTCGATGCGCATCATCAATTCGGAGCGCAGTTTCAGGTTCTCGGCTTCACGCTTGCGGAAACCGAGATCAAGAAAGACGTTGCCGCTTCCGTGCGTAATCTTCAATTTCTCGCCCATCGCTGCTTTCTCTCTGCACCAATTTCCCGAACCGACGCCAGTGATCCGCATCGGGGACGGTGAAACTCTATGCGACCTGCGCCAACGGGCGAACCTCTGCGGCAATTTTTCGGCCTGCTTCGCTTTCGGCCTGTTTCAGGTCGAATGAACTTTGCAGGTTGAGCCAGAACTGCGCGGTGGTGTTGAAATAGCGGGCCAGCCGCAAGGCCGTATCCGGTGTGATCGCTCGCCGCTCTCGAACAATATCGTTGATCCTGGGCGCGGGTACATGCAACGCCATTGCCAAGGCGTGGGAGGTCATATTAAGGGGGACAAGAAACTCTTCCCGAATAATCTCTCCCGGGTGAATGGGCCGCATTTTGTTGGTTGCCATGCTATACCTCTCAGTGATAATCAGTGATTTCAACGCTCGCCGGTCCCGCCCTTGTCCATACAAAACACACGCGCCACTGGCTGTTAATGCGGATGCCATGTTGACCCGCCCGATCACGGCTTAATGCTTCCAGGCGATTGCCTGGCGGCGATTTCAAGTCACGAAGCTCCATAGCATCGTCCAGCATTTGGAGTTTTCGCTGCGCGACGCTCTCAATGTTTCGAAACCGTTTTGGGCTTCTCCCCTCGAAGAGCGCTTCAGTGTCGGTACACCGGAAGGAGCGTATCGTCATGAGTAAATGTATATCGCAGCGCGTTTAATGTCAATAGAGAAATAACGCTCATGAATCATCCGCCAGGTGCGCATAGCCATGCCGCCGCGCGCACAGGAATGGACACGACTTTATACTTCTCTCCGCGCTCCAAGGTTTGCAGCAGATCGGCCCACACGCCAAGCCCAGACAGTTCCGAGCGCATGGTGCGCCTGAAATCGTGTACCGCGAAATGATCCAGGCCGTGCGCCAGACTGCGCAGTGTCACGTTCAGCGTGTCCGGCGAAACATGAGGAAAACGCTTCGCGGCGCGCCGGGCCGGAAATACGTAGGCGCTGCTGCCGGACGCCAAAAGGCGGGTTTGAACGATGCTACAGCGGGGAAACGCGAGGCAGGCATGGACGTTACCGGATCGGCCTGGAGATCACTCGATGTTCTGAATCTGCTCGCGCATCTGCTCGATGAGCAGCTTGAATTCCAGGCTGGCGTCCGAAAGCTCCTTGGATACTGATTTGGATCCGAGGGTGTTCGCCTCGCGGTTCAGCTCCTGCATCAGAAAGTCCAGCCGTTTTCCCACGGCTCCGCCGGCTTCGAGGACGCGCAGCACCTCGTCCAGATGCGCGCCGAGGCGGTTCAGTTCCTCCGCGATATCGATCTTGACGCCGAACAGCGCGATCTCCTGCCGGATGCGCTCCTCGTCGCTTGTCGCAAGCGCTTCCCGAAGGCGCGTGGCCAGTTTTTCCTGGAAGGCGGCGATGGCTTCCGGAACATGCGACTCGATCAGCGCCAGGCGCGCCTGCATGCGCTCGATGCGCTCGGCAATCATGCCCTTCAATTTGTCGCCCTCGCGCGCCCTGGTCGCCGAGAACTCGGACAGTGCTTCCTTCACCAGCGCCACGCCTGCTTCGCGCAGCGCATCGGCGTCGGTCTCCTGCGCGGCGAGCATTCCGGGCCAGTGAAGCACATCGCCGACGCGCAGCGGTTGCGCCGCGGGCAGAACGTCCAGGACGCTGCGCTCGGCCCGTGCCAGCGCCGCGAGCAGGGCGTCGTTGATCGTCAATTGCGGAGCCGCGGCGGCGGCCGGCTGGATCGCCATGCGGCATTCGACCTTGCCACGCGCGAGGCTGGCCGTAAGCAGCTCTCGAAGTGCCGGCTCGCTGGGACGAAGTTCTTCGGGAAGACGAAACTGCAGGTCCAGAAAACGGCTGTTGACGCTTTTCAGCTCGACCGCGAGCACGGCTTGCCCGATTTCGCGCGAAATACTCGCATATCCCGTCATGCTTTGAATCAATGGAAGCTCCATGTCTTCTGGAACGATTGCGGGGGCACGCTTTACAATGCGTGCGGCCAGGTCGGACAATGCCTCAATCATAACGGATTGGCGCAAGCATCGATTTCACCCGCTGCAGAGGCTCGTCCGCATAGCGAAGTGACCAGGAGGAAGCGCGCAACATGACGCGTCCCAGCAAGCGAGGCCCCGAGCAGTTGCGCCCCGTGCGCATTCAGAGGAATTACACGCGCCACGCCGAGGGCTCGGTGTTGATCGAGTTCGGCGACACCCGCGTTCTGTGCACCGCGAGCGTCGAGGAAAAGGTGCCCGGTTTCCTGAGGGACCGCGGACAGGGCTGGGTCACGGCAGAGTACGGCATGCTGCCGCGCGCGACCAACACGCGCACCGACCGCGAGGCCGCGCGCGGCAGGCAGACTGGTCGCACGCAGGAGATCCAGCGCCTGATCGGGCGCAGCCTGCGCGCGGTGATGGACTTGAAGAGGCTGGGCGAGCGCACCATCCAGATCGATTGCGATGTCATTCAGGCCGACGGGGGAACGCGAACGGCCGGCATCACCGGCGCGTTCGTCGCGCTGCGCGACGCGGTTGCGCTGCTGATGCAACGAGGATTGATCGCACAGACGCCGATACGGGATTTTGTCGCTGCGGTGTCGGTGGGTATCCATGAGACCATCCCCATTCTCGACCTCGATTATGCAGAGGATTCGAATTGCGACACGGATATGAATGTGGTGATGACCGGCTCGGGCGGCTTTGTCGAGGTTCAGGGTACGGCCGAAGGAGCGCCGTTCTCGCAGTCACAGCTGGACGCCTTGTTGCAGCTCGCGCAACGCGGAATCCGCGAGTTGATCGCAAAGCAGAAGGAGGCGTTGGGGATTTCCTGAACCAGCCGCGTCGGCGTATTCTGCCGTCCATCTTCTCCCTATTTTGCGCCGTCGCAACGTCGCGACGGCGCAAAATAGGGAGACTGATATAAACCCCAATTCATGAAGCAACTCGTGGTCGCCTCTTCCAATCCCGGCAAACTGCGGGAGCTTTCCGAGCTGCTCGCGCCGCTCGGCATCGAGATCATCGCGCAGACGCAGCTCGACGTCGCCGACGCCGAAGAACCGCATGTCAGCTTTGTCGAAAACGCGCTTGCCAAAGCACGCCACGCCAGCCGCCGTGCGAAGCTGCCTGCGCTCGCCGACGATTCCGGGATCTGCGTGCAGGCGCTCGGAGGAGAGCCCGGGGTGCACTCGGCGCGCTTTGCCGGCGGGCCAACCGATGGTGGGATGGATCGCCGGGAACAGGACGCGCGCAACAACGAAAAGCTCATCGCGCTGCTGAAGGACGAGAAGAACCGCCGCGCCCACTATACCTGCGTGGTGGTGCTGGTCCGCCATGCCGATGATCCCGAGCCGCTGATTGCGCAAGGGCGCTGGCACGGAGAGGTGATCGGTGCGCCGCGTGGTACAAGCGGCTTCGGCTACGACCCGTATTTCTATCTACCCGAGCTTGGAAAGACGGCGGCCGAACTCGATCCGAAGCACAAGAACGCCCTCAGCCATCGGGGCAAGGCGTTGCGCCGGCTGATCGCCAAGCTCAAGCAAGGCGAATGAAGGTGGTTGCCGCAGCGTTGAAGAACCTGTCGAGCAGCGGCGTGCGTCTGGAGCGGCTGCCGCCGCTGTCGCTGTATGTCCACATCCCCTGGTGCGTGCGCAAATGCCCGTACTGCGATTTCAATTCGCACGAAGCCAGAGACGATTTGCCCGAGGCGGCCTACGTCGCGGCACTGGTGCGCGACCTTGAGCAGGCGCTGCCGGCGATCTGGGGACGGCGCATCGTCAGCGTGTTCATCGGTGGCGGCACGCCGAGCCTGTTTTCGGCGCAGGGGATCGATTCGTTGCTGTCAGCCTTGCGCGCACGCCTCGCGGTCGGCCCCGAGTGCGAGATCACGCTGGAGGCGAACCCGGGGACCTTCGAAGCCGAGAAATTTCGCGAATTCAGGTCGGCCGGCGTGAACCGGCTCTCGGTCGGCGTTCAGAGCTTCAATGCGCGGCACCTGAAGGCGCTCGGTCGTATCCACGACGATGCAGAGGCAAAGCGCGCAGTGGGCATGGCACTCGATAGGTTCGAGAACGTCAACCTCGATCTCATGTACGGGCTGCCGGGGCAGACGCTTGCCGAAGCCGAATCGGATCTGCGGAGCGCCTTATCCTTCGGTGCACCGCATGTTTCCTACTACCATCTGACCATAGAACCGAACACCCTGTTTCACCGCCATCGGCCGAGCGTACCCGACGACGATGCCGCCGCGGCGATGCAGGAGATGATCGAGGGGCGGCTCGCCGATGCGGGCTACGCGCATTACGAAACCTCGGCCTACGCGATCCCGGACCGCGAATGCCGCCATAACCTGAACTACTGGCGCTTCGGGGATTACCTGGGCATCGGGGCCGGCGCGCATTCAAAGCTTTCCTTCCCGGACCGCATCGTCCGGCAGGTGCGCACCCGGCACCCCGCGGAGTACTTGAAGCGCGCCGCGAATGCCGTGCCGCTGCAGCAGGAGCAAGAGGTTGCGACGGCGGATGTGGCGTTCGAATTCATGATGAACGCTTTGCGTCTCACCGAAGGTTTTCCGGCTGCGCTGTTCACTGAGCGCACCGGTTTGCCGATCGCCGCGGCGGCAGGACCGCTCGATCAGGCCGAGGAGCGCGGGCTGATCACCCGCACTGACGGGCACATCAGGCCGACAGAGTTCGGGCGGCGTTTCCTTAATGACCTGTTGCAAATTTTTTTGAACGGGGAGCCGAAGGAATGACAGCAAGCCTGAAGAAAGTGAAGGTGCTCGCCTTCGATGGCTTCGGCACCGTGGTCGACTGGCGCGCAAGCATTAATGCAGAGGGCCGGCCCCGCGGGTGCGACAAGCCGCCGAATGCGATGGATGCCGGTGAACTCGCCGCGAAAATGAGATTCAACAGTGGGATTGAGACAGCGCGCTTCAGACGCGCCGCTCAGATCTTCCTGAATATCACGTCCCAAACGCCATGACCCAGACGCGCGCCGCGGGCTTCGAATCTGGTCTGCGGGCGCGAGTCGGGGCGCTCGGCGAATCCACCCGCAGTATTTCGCAGGACGGCCTCCCCGCGCAGCGTCTCAAGCATCTGCAGCGCGTAGTCTTCCCAGTCGGTGGCCAGGTGCAGAATCGCGCCGGACTTCATACGCGAGGCGAGCAGCGTGACAAACGGCGCCTGGACAAGGCGCCGTTTGTGATGGCGTTTCTTGGGCCACGGGTCCGGAAAGAACACGTGCACGCCGTCCAGCGTCTGCGGCGCGATCATTTTCTGCAGTACCTCCACGGCATCGTGCTGGATCACGCGCAGGTTGGACAACTTGAGCGCGTCGATGCGCTTGAGCAATGCGCCGACCCCGGGGGTATGAACTTCGATGCCCAGAAAGTCGAATTCCGGGTGCGCGTGTGCGATTGCCGCCGTGGTTTCGCCCATGCCGAATCCGATTTCGAGGATTTTCGGCGCGCTGCGGCCGAACAGGCGGTCCAGGTCGATCGGGGCGCTTTGAAAGGAAACGCCAAAAACGGGGAGCAGTTCGTCGACCGCGCGGCGCTGCGCCGCGGAAACACGCCCCTGGCGCAGCACGAAACTGCGGATGCCGCGGTGCTGTCGTTCCAAGTGGTCGCTCAGGCGGTCTTGGGCTCGATCAGACCGGATGTCGGGGAACTTGGCGTAGCCGAATACAACTTCCTCGGCATGCGTCCCGCGAGATAGGCGTCGCGCCCGGCCTCGACGGCTTTTTTCATCGCCTGCGCCATGAGCACCGGATTCTGCGCCTTGGCGATCGCGGTATTCATCAGCACGCCGTGGCATCCCAGTTCCATCGCGATCGCTGCGTCCGAGGCCGTACCCACGCCCGCATCGACGAACACCGGAACGCGGGCCTCGGCGAGAATGAGCTGCAGATTCCAAGGATTGAGTATGCCCATCCCGGAGCCGATCAGGGAGGCAAGCGGCATCACGGCGCAGCAGCCGATTTCCTCCAGGCGCTTGGCGATGATCGGGTCGTCGCTGGTGTAGACCATGACCTTGAAGCCATCACGCACGAGTGTTTCGGCCGCGTTGAGCGTCTCCATCACGTTGGGAAACAGCGTGTCCGGGTCGCCCAGTACCTCGAGTTTGACCAGGTCATGGCCGTCAAGAAGTTCGCGCGCAAGTCGAAGCGTGCGTACGGCATCGTCGGCCGTATAGCATCCGGCCGTGTTGGGCAGGTAGGTGTACCGGGAGGGCGGCACGGCGTCAAGCAACGACGGCTCGTTCGAATTTTGACCGATGTTGGTGCGCCGGATCGCCACCGTGACGATCTCCGCCCCGCTCGCCTCGACGGCAAGCCGGGTCTCATCAAAGTCCTTGTACTTGCCGGTTCCGATCAACAGTCGCGAGGTGTAGGTCCGGCCCGCGATTACCAGCGGATCGGCGCCCGCGTTCGCGCGCGCCGTGGCGCTGTTCACTGGTGCATTCATATCAGCCCCCCCCGACCGCTGCCACGATTTCCAGCGTATCGCCGTCGGCGAGCCGCGTTTCGGCATAGCGGCTGCGCGGTACGATTTCACCGTTCTTTTCGACGGCGACCCGCTTGCCGGCAAGTTCCAGCGCATCGAGGAGACGCTCGATGTTGGCACCGGGTTCAAGCTGGCGCGCTTGTCCATTGACCGATAGCTGAATCATGCGGGCCCCGCTCCAAGTTTCTGCGTGGATTCGTGCGACAATTTTAGCATGCCGCTTCGCGGGTTCCTTCCTGAGCGTAGGCCGCTTCCCATGCGAGCAAGGCCTGCTTGCGCATGTCGCCCCAGCGGTAGCCGGCCAGGTCGCCGACGGAGCGAAGCACGCGGTGGCAGGGGATCAGCACCGCCACCGGATTGGAGCCGGCGGCGCTGCCCACCGCCCGTGCAGCGCCGGGATGGCCAATGGAGCGCGCCAGCGCGGAATAGCTGGTCACGAATCCCTCGGGCAGGCGCACAAGCGCTTCCCATACCTTGATCTGGAAATTGGTGCCGCGCAGGTGCAGTCGCAGTGACGCGCGTCCCCGCCCCCGGGGCGTAGCGGCGAACGCACGTGCTGCCAGCGCTCCGGTGCGTTGCGGATCGCGGACCCAGCGTGCGTTTGGCCACTCGTCGGCCAGCGCCCGCAGTTCGGCCGCGCGCCCTGCCGGGCCGATGAAACGAAGTGCGCAGATCCCCCGTTGCGTCACGGCGAGCAGGCATTCGCCGAACGGGGTCGGGTGATAACCGTAGCCGATTTCGATTCCCTCCCCGCGGCGGCGAATCTCGCCCGGCGTGACCGCCTCGCATTCGACCAGCAGATCGTGCAGACGTCCGGCGCCCGACAGGCCGGACGCGAGCGCCGCATCGAGCACGTTGGCGCACTCGCTCAGGCGGCGCTTGGCATCCTCCTTGGTGAGAAACTGCAGGAACCGCTTCGGAGAGATCCCCGCCCAGCGCCCGAACAGGCGCTGGAAGTGATATTCGGACAAATGCACGCTGGCCGCGATTTCGGACAATTCGGGCTGACGGTGCCGGTTCGCCACGACGTAGCGGATGGCCCGTTCCACGCGCGCGTAGTCGCGTGATTGCTGTTTCAACTCATCGAGGCGGGACATGGTTGTGTGCATGCCGCGAGTCTAGTGCCGGGCGCCGGTTCAGGCCACCCGTTTCTTGCTCTTTGCTTACGCGGGCCCGTCGTTGCCGGTTGCAGCCCGCTTGCGCGGCGTCGCAGTTGGCCCGTCAGACAAAGCATCGTAGAATCAACGCCGCGCAGCGGCGCGAAGCCACGCGCGAAATGTGCCGCCGCCTGTACACAGGGAGTACGCCATGAAGTTTCGCTTTCCCGTCGTCATCATCGACGAGGACTTCCGTTCGGAAAACGTCAGCGGTTCGGAGATACGCGCGCTCGCCAAAGCGATGGAAGGAGAAGGTATGGAAGTGCTCGGCGTAACCAGCTACGGCGACCTGTCTCAATTCGCGCAGCAGCAGAGCCGCGCCTCGGCGTTCATCCTTTCGATCGACGACGAGGAATTTCCCCCGGGCCCGGAAATTGCCCCGGCATTGGTGAACCTGCGCGCGTTCATCAAGGAAATTCGCTTCAAGAACTCGGAGATTCCGATTTACCTCTATGGCGAGACGCGCACCTCGCATCACATCCCAAATGACATCCTGCGCGAGCTACACGGCTTCATCCACATGTTCGAGGAAACACCAGAGTTTCTCGCACGCCACGTGATCCGTGAAGCCAGGTCGTATCTTGACTCGCTTGCGCCGCCGTTCTTTCGTGCGCTCGTGCATTACGCGCAGGACGGATCGTATTCGTGGCACTGTCCGGGTCACTCGGGGGGTGTGGCATTCCTGAAATCGCCGATCGGCCAGATGTTCCACCAGTTCTTCGGCGAGAACATGCTGCGCGCCGACGTCTGCAATGCCGTGGAGGAACTCGGCCAGCTCCTCGACCATAGCGGGCCGGTGGCGGCCTCCGAGCGCAACGCGGCGCGCATTTTCAACGCCGATCACTGTTTCTTCGTCACCAACGGAACCAGCACCAGCAACAAGATCGTTTGGCACGCCAGCGTTGCACCGGATGACATCGTGGTGGTGGACCGGAATTGCCACAAGTCGATTCTGCATGCGCTTACCATGACCGGCGCCATTCCGGTTTTCCTGACGCCCAAACGCAATCATCTGGGGATCATCGGGCCGATCCCGTTGGAGGAATTTCGCCCGGAGAACATCCAGAAGAAGATCGACGCGAACCCGCTTGCGCGCAACGCCAAGAACAAGCGGCCGCGCATCCTCACCATTACCCAAAGCACGTACGACGGCGTCGTCTACAACGTGGAAATGCTGAAGGACATGCTGAATTCATCCATCGATACGCTGCATTTCGACGAAGCCTGGCTCCCGCACGCGGCGTTCCACGAGTACTACAGGAACATGCACGCGATCGGCCGTGACCGGCCGCGTTCGAAGGATGCGATGATTTTCGCGACGCACTCCACCCATAAGCTGCTCGCGGGGATTTCCCAGGCGTCGCAGATCCTGGTGCAGGAGAGCGAAACCCGCAAGCTCGACCGCCACACGTTCAACGAAGCCTATCTGATGCACAGTTCGACCTCACCGCAGTACGCGATCATCGCCTCATGCGACGTCGCCGCGGCGATGATGGAGCCGCCAGGCGGAACCGCACTGGTCGAGGAGTCCATTGCCGAGGCGGTGGACTTCCGCCGCGCCATGCGCAAGGTCGGCGACGAATGGGGCAAGGACTGGTGGTTCAAGGTCTGGGGCCCGGAAAAGCTCTCCGACGACGGAATCGGCTCGCGCGAGCAGTGGATGCTCAAGGCGCACGAGAAGTGGCACGGTTTCGGGGAGCTTGCCCAAGGATTCAACATGCTCGACCCGATCAAGGCCACCATCGTGACACCGGGACTGGACGTGTCCGGACGGTTCGCCAAGAGCGGGATTCCGGCCGCGATCCTCACCAAGTTCCTCGCCGAGCACGGGGTCATCGTCGAGAAGACCGGCCTGTACTCGTTCTTCATCATGTTCACGATCGGAATCACCAAGGGGCGCTGGAACACGCTGTTGACCGCGCTGCAACAGTTCAAGGACGACTACGACCGGAACCAGCCGATGTGGCGCATCCTGCCCGAATTCTGCGCCAAGTTCCCGCGCTACGAGGGTGTGGGCCTGAGCGATCTGTGCCGGCAGATCCACGACATGTACAAGGCGAATGACGTGGCCCGCGTGACCACGGAGATGTACCTATCGAATATGGCCCCGGCAATGAAACCCTCGGACGCGTTCGCAAGCATGGCGCACGGCGAAATCGACCGCGTCGAGATCGACCAGCTGGAGAGGCGCATTACCAGCGTGTTGCTGACGCCGTATCCTCCGGGGATCCCGCTGCTGATACCGGGCGAGCGCTTCAATCGGACGATCGTGGAGTACCTGCAGTTCGCGCGTACCTTCAACGAAATGTTCCCCGGTTTCGAGACCGACATCCACGGTCTGGTGAAAGAGCAGATAAACGGCCGCGCGCGTTACTACGTCGACTGCGTACGGCAGGCCTGATCCGGCGCTGCCGTGGATAGGCTGCCGAGGGCTACTTCGTGCCGGACTGCTTCTCGAGCGCTGCCCTCGTGCGGCGATTCGATCCCGTGGCGGGCAGCGCCGGGGCGGGTCGTCGTCCGTCCAGCTTGTGCAATATTCCGAGTATGGGATGACGCAGCAGCATGCGTGGTCCGGCCCAGCGCATCACCACGCGCACCCGCTCGCGCATCGGTGCGCTGTAGCAGTGGACCACGCAGTTGGCGCAGGTGGGCTTGGCGTCGCCGAACACGCAGCGCCGCAAACGTCGTTCCGCGTAGGCGAGCAGTTCAGCGCACTCACTGCAAACCGGGGCCCGATCGCGGTGTTCTTGCCCGCGGCAATACAAGCGCAGCATCGCCTCGATGGTTTTCAGCTCGCGGGCGCGGCGCATGACGCTCTTGTCTGTCCTGAATTCGATGACGTTGCGGGGCATGAGGAATGATCGGTTCGCATGGCCGTGCGCCGGAAGTGGTGCGCACAGGCCAACGATACCGCGATCCACCCCCAGTGCCGCCTTGATGTGCGTCAAAGCTTCGCCCGGAAGGCTCGAGCGCTCGCGCTTCCGCATTTTGCGGCGCCGGATCGGCGATCGGCGCGGCGGAACCGGGACGTTGGCGGTGGCGGAACATGGGCAACCGGGACGCACGGACGGCGGAATACTGGATAGACTGAATCTGTTCTAGAATCCGGCCCTCAAGCGGGTGTAGTTCAATGGCAGAACGAAAGCTTCCCAAGCTTAAGACGAGGGTTCGATTCCCTTCACCCGCTCCACCTTGCCGCTGAGCTGACCGCATGCCGCGCTCTGATCATGTCCACCTCGTTTGACGGACGACTGGTCGTTGCGATTTCCTCGCGGGCGCTGTTTGATCTCGAGGAAAGCAACCGCGTGTTCGAGGAGCAGGGGGTGGAGGCCTATTACCGCTACCAGCGCGAGCATGAAGACGAACGCTTGGCTCCTGGCATCGCGTTTGGATTGGTCAGGAAGCTGCTTGCGCTCAATACACTGCCTCCGGTGCGCCCGCGCGTGGAAGTCATCCTGCTTTCGCGCAACACCGCCGATACCGGGCTTCGTATCATGACTTCCATCGAGCACTACGAGCTGGATATCTCGCGGGCGGCGTTTACCGGGGGCGAGAGCACTTATCCCTACGTTCCCGCGTTCGACGCGCATCTGTTCCTGTCGGCGAATCCGGTTGACGTACGCAAGGCGCTGGACGCGGGGCATGCGGCCGCGACCATTCTGCCGTCCAATGTCGGACAGAACGTGGCGCAGACGGATCAACTGCGGATTGCCTTCGACGGCGACGCGGTTCTGTTTTCCGACGAGGCGGAACGCGTCTACAAGAAGGACGGACTGAGTGCATTTACCGCGAGCGAGGTAACCGCGGCCCGGGAGCCCCTGTCGGGCGGGCCGTTCAAGAACTTTCTCGCTGCGCTGCATCGCCTCCAGTCGGAGTATTCTCCCGATGCCGCGCCGATCCGCACCGGGCTGGTCACCGCGCGCAGCGCGCCGGCGCACGAGAGGGTGGTGCGGACGCTGCGCGCCTGGAACATCCGCATCGATGAGGCGCTGTTTCTGGGCGGGCTCGAAAAGGGCAGGTTCTTGAAGGCCTTCGGCGCGGACATCTATTTCGACGATCAGCGAGGACACTGCGACTCGGCCAGCCAGCACGTTGCCACCGGCCATGTCCCGTTCGGCGTCGCCAACGAGTAGCGGCCGCGCTTGCTGAAACAGGCTTTTCGGGGCGGCGCGCGGTTTCATCACGCAATGAGGGATTTCTCCAAGCGGCTTATCGCCTGGCAAAAGGTCCATGGCCGCCACGGACTTCCGTGGCAGAGGAGCCGTGATCCCTACCGGATATGGCTTTCCGAAGTCATGCTGCAGCAGACGCAGGTTGGAACGGTCATTCCCTACTATGAACAGTTTCTCGATCGTTTCCCGGATCTGACACGCTTGGCGCGCGCGCCGCTGGCGGAGGTCCTTCGTCTTTGGGCGGGCCTCGGTTATTACTCGAGGGCGCGCAACCTGCACCGGGCAGCCTTGAAGATCGTCGACGAGCGCCGGGGCGCGTTTCCGCGGCGACGCGTTGCGCTCGAAGAGCTTCCCGGCGTCGGGCGCTCAACGGCTGCGGCGGTCGCGGTATTTGCATTCGGCGCGCGCGAGGCGATTCTGGACGGCAACGCGAAACGCGTGCTCGCGCGCCACTTTGCCGTGGAAGGCGTCCCGGGGAATAGCGCGTACGAGGCAAAGCTGTGGTCGCTTGCGGAGTCGCTGCTACCGGCGCGGGACGTGCCGACCTACACCCAGGGTTTGATGGATCTCGGCACGGCGGTATGCACGCGCACGTCGCCCGGGTGCGCGCATTGCCCTGTAGCTTCGAGCTGCGTGGCGCTCAAGCGAGGGTGTGTGGCGGCTTTTCCGACGCCCCTGCGGCGCAAGCCTGCGCGCGTGCGCTCGGTAGCGATGCTGCTGCTGTTGCGCGGCAGCCAAATTCTGCTGCAGGCGCGCCCGCCTGCAGGAATCTGGGGCGGGCTGTGGTCCCTTCCCGAGATGCCGATCGGCGTCGATGCGCGCGCGCATTGTGCCGCCGAGCTTGGATGCGAGGTTGGGACGCCGGAGGCGCTCGCGCCGTTGCGCCACAGGTTCACCCATTTCACGCTCGACATCAGGCCCTACCGATGCGAGGTCAGTCGCGTCATGTCGCGGACCGAAGAGCCTCGGCGCGTTTGGTATGGCCTTGCACAAGCCGAGGCGGCCGGGGTCCCGGTACCGGTGAGGAAGCTGCTGCGCGGACTGCGCCGCAATACATAGTCGGTAATCCGCTTCACGGTGTCGAACTATGCGGCAGGTTCCCAGGCCCAGGCGGCGTCGCGTCCAAATTGTTCAAGGAACCGCTGAAGTGTCTCGAGGCGGGTCAAGCTGTCGCCGAGTTCGAGCAGCTTCTGCTTGACCGCAAGGGGTGCAGGCAGAATCTCGGTGAGCCGATAGCCAACCCACGCCGCATCGCCGACACTGGCAGCGCGGCTGCAGCGCGTATCGCGGCCGGGGAGCCGCAGCTCATGTCGCCAAATTCCTGTGCCGGACCACGACGGCAGCGTAGGGGCGGAAACGGGCCGCGAGTCGCTCAGCGAAGTATACGGAGCGGTGCCGGCCGCCGGTGCAGCCTATGGCCACGGTCAGATAGCCGCGGTTGTCGCCGCGGTACGCGGGCAGCCAGGTTTCGACGAACTCGCCGATGTCGGCGAGCATCTTGCTCACTTGAGGTTCGCGTTCGAGAAAGGCTGCTACCTCCGAATCCAGGCCGGTCATCGGACGAAGCTGCGCCACATAGAACGGATTTGGCAGGCAGCGCACGTCGAATACCAGATCGGCGTCCAGCGGGACACCCTGCTTGTATGCGAACGATTCGAACAGCAATAAGGCATTTCCCGGCGCGACATGAAGCAGGTCGCGAATCCAGCTGCGCAGCGCATTCGGCTGCAATTCGCTGGTGTCGATCCGATGGCTGATCTCGGCGATCGGCGACAGCAGGTCGCGCTCGCGCGCCAGACACTCCTCGAGGGTGATGTTGCCTTGCGCGAGCGGATGATGCCGTCGAGTTTCGGAAAAACGCCGGATCAGCGCGCCATCCTTGGCCTCGAGGAACAGCGGACGCACCTCGACGCCCTGGGCCTTCAAATCATCGAGGTAGCCGGGGATCAGACCGAGCGACCCGCCGCTTCGGGCGTCTATGCTCATTGCGACGCGCGTGTTTCCGGCATCGCGCAGCAGCTGCACCGATTCCTGCAGCAGCTTGACTGGAAGATTGTCGATGCAGTAGTAGCCGCTGTCCTCCAGGACATTGAGCGCTATGCTTTTGCCCGAGCCGGACAGCCCGCTTACCAGGACCAGTTGCATCCAATCAGCGTAGCACAGCCTCGCAGCGGGGCGTGGACCGACGCTCGGACGCCCGGGTTCGCGGCGCCGTACGCGGCCCGGCAGGCTAGGCTCAGTCCAGGTCCCGATCCAACGCTTCGCGCTGTCGCGCGAGGAATTCCTGCATCGAATCGATACCGCGCAGCTGCAGGATGCAGTTGCGCACCGCAGCCTCGAGCAGCACGGCGAGATTCCTGCCTGCAGCCACCGGCACGACGACCTTACGAATCGTCAATCCCAGGATTTCCTCTGAAATTTCATGCAGCGGCAGGCGCTCCGCCTCCTGTGCGCCGGCCTGCTGCGCCCTCTGGAGGTGCACGATCAATTTAAGATTCATCTTGGGCCGCACGGCCGTTTCGCCGAATATGGTCCGTATATTGAGCACGCCCAGACCACGAACCTCCAGAAAATCCTTCAACAGCGCAGGGCAGCGGCCCTCGAGAATGTTGGCGGCAATCCTGGAAATTTCGACCACGTCGTCGGCGACGAGACCGTGTCCGCGGCTGATCAATTCAAGAGCGAGTTCACTCTTTCCGACACCCGAGTCGCCGGTGATGAGCACGCCGACTCCAAGGACATCCATGAATACGCCATGCAACGAAGTTGTCTCTGCAAGCGCTTTGGCAAGGACGCGGCGAAGATGCTCGATGACGTGCACAGCCGTCCGCGGCGATCCGAAAACGGCTGTGCCGGCACGGTCTGCCGATTCGATGAGACGCCGGTCGGGCGTCATCGCGTCGGCGATGATGATCGCCGATGGGCGCGCGGCGAACAGATTGGACAGAAGCTGGTCGAACGCGCCGGCGTCGAAGGAATCCAAATAAGCGGCTTCCTGGCTGCCGATGACCTGGATCGCGTTCGGGTGTATCAGGTTCAGGTGACCGACCCGCGCTGCGCCGTCGGTCGTGTCGCGGCGCACAACTTCCGCGCCGCCGGGGCGACCCGCGAGCCAGGCTAGCCCCAGTTTCTCGCGGTTGTCTTCATGAAGCTGCGCGACGCTGATCTGCAACATGGGGTTGCCAGGCTGTGATCGTCTGATGCAGTTTGTTCGAGTCGTGTTCCGTCGCGAGTTGTTCGCGCAGCTCCCGGTCCGAAAACAGCTGTGCAAGCTCCGAAAGGATCTGCAGGTGTTGTTCGGTGGCCTGCTCGGGAACGAGCAGAAAGAACACGAGTGTTACGGGTTTGCCGTCCGGCGCGTCGAACGGTACCGGCGAGGCCAGGCGAACAAATGCGCCGACCGCGTCCTTGAGGCCCTTGATGCGTCCGTGCGGAATCGCCACACCCTGGCCCAGACCCGTCGAGCCGAGGCGCTCGCGCGCGAACAAGCTGTCGAAAACAGCGCTGCGGCCCACGTCCTGGTTATTCTCGAACAGCAGCCCCGCCTGCTCGAACATCCTCTTCTTGCTGGTGACGTCCAGATCCAGAAGAATGTTTGACGGGGGAAGGAGCTTGGCGATGAGATTCATTGGCGATGTAATCTGTCCGGAACCCGCGCTAGGGTTTGGCACGTCGCAAAAAGTTCGGCAAGCCGCTCAGCGTGCGCAATTCTACACGTTTTGGCAGTCGTGCAACCAGCCGGCGCGCGATAGTTCAAGTTCAGGCACCCAACGTGAACCGAGGCGGTATACCCGGTTCCGGCGCACGCGCCCCGGGACTCAGAAATCGACGCCCGTTTCCCTCACAACGCCTTGCGCAGATTGACCGGCGGAATATTCAGCGACTCCCGATATTTTGCGATCGTGCGGCGCGCCACAACGATGCCCTGCTGGGCCAGTATCTGCGATAGCTTGCCGTCGGAGAGCGGTTTCTTGGCGTTCTCGGCGGCGATAAGCTGCTTGATCAGGGCGCGGATCGCCGTTGCCGAACACGCGCCGCCCGCCTCGGTCGCGACATGGCTGCCGAAGAAATACTTGAGTTCGAAAATGCCCCGTGGCGTGAGCATGAACTTCTGTGTCGTGACGCGCGAAATGGTGGATTCGTGCAGGCCCAGCGTCTCGGCGATCTCGCGCAGCACCAGCGGGCGCATCGCGACCTCGCCGTGTTCAAAGAAGTGCCGCTGACGATCGACGATTGCCTGCGATACCCGTAGTATCGTCTCGAATCGCTGCTGAACGTTCTTGATCAGCCAGCGCGCCTCCTGTAGCCGTTGGGAAAGCGGGCTGCCGGAGGCGCCGCGGTTGCTCTGCAGTATGTCGGCATACATCCGGTTTATACGCAGCTTCGGCACCGCGTCCTGGTTGAGGCTGGCCACCCAGACATTTTTCGTCTTGCGCACGAATACATCAGGCACGATATAGCGCGTCTCAAAGGACGTGAATTTTGCGCCGGGGTGCGGATTGAGAGTCTGGATCAGCAAATGGGCCTGGCGCAGCTGATCATCGGTGCAGTCCAGCGCCTTGCGTAGCCGTACGAAATCATGCGCGGCGAGCAGCGCCAGATGGTCCCGGACAATAGCGAGCGCCCGCTCACGGCCGGATGTGTGCCGGGGAAGCGCAAGCAATTGCAGTTCAAGGCATTCGTGAGCGCTGCGCGCGCCGACGCCGGTGGGATCGAGGCTCTGCAGCGTGCGCAGCGCGATCTGGAGCTCCTCGGGTTCCACACCGAGCTCCTGCGGAATCAAGTCGGCCACTTCCTCTAGAGGCATCAACAGGTAGCCATCGTCCTCCAAGGCATCGATGAGCAGCTCGACCAGCCGCCGATCCCTCGGTTCCAGGTTCATGAACGAAACTTGTACCAACAAATGCTCGCGCAGGCTGGGGGATTCCGCGGCGATCTGGGGGAAATTGGGGTCCTCGTCCTCGTCGCGTGCGCCGGCCGATGCCGGAACTCCGCTGTACCAGTCGATATCTTCCGAGCCGTCCGTGCTGGCTTCCGGACCCTCCGGGCCCGCAGGACCAGGCCCATCGCCGGCTGCGTCGGTGGGCTGATGCGACGTCGTGGCGGGCAGCGCTTCGACGCCGGCATCGACTCGTTCCAGCAGCGGATTCTCCGTCAGGAACGTATCGATTTCCTGGTTCAGCTCCATCGTCGACAGCTGCAGCAGCCTGATCGACTGCTGCAGCTGCGGGGTCAGCGTCAGATGCTGGGATAGTTTGAGTTGCAGAGCCTGTTTCATGGCAGCGGAGGATGCGAACCTAGTCGACAGCGCAACGGATACCGCAACGGGACGTTTCCGGCGACACGCTCCGAACGCTCGGCGCTCGTGCGCTGCACCGTGCCGACATCATACCGTCAGAGGCGAAAATGTTCACCGAGATATACGCGACGCACGCTCTCATCGCGGACGATTTCGTTCGGGTGGCCGGAGGCGAGCACCGATCCTTCGTTGATGATGTACGCCCGGTCGCAGATGCCCAGCGTTTCACGCACGTTGTGATCGGTTATCAGGATACCGATCGAGCGCTCCTTCAGGAAGCCGATGATGCGTTGGATGTCGAGTACGGCTATCGGGTCTACTCCGGCGAACGGCTCGTCCAGCAGAATGAAGCCGGGCTGGGTCGCCAGCGCGCGTGCAATTTCAACGCGGCGGCGTTCGCCGCCGGAGAGGGATACCGCGGTCGCCTTGTGCAGGTGCGTGATATTCAGGTCGCGCAGCAACCGGGCGAGGCGTTCCGGTACTTCCGCTTCCGGGACGCCCTGCAGTTCGAGTATTGCACGGATGTTCTCCTCCACGGTGAGCTTGCGAAATACGGAGGCTTCCTGTGGCAGGTAGGACAGTCCGAGTCGGGCCCTGCGGTGCATGGGCATGCTGCTGATATCACGGCCGTCGACGGAGATTCGGCCACCGTCCACCGCCACCAGTCCGACGATCATGTAGAAGCATGTTGTCTTGCCGGCGCCGTTCGGGCCGAGCAGTCCTACGACCTCGCCGCTCGAGACTTCGAGCGAAACATCCTTGACGACCCAGCGTGACTTGTAGCGCTTCTTCAGGCTATCGGTCCGAAGCAGGCTCATTGAACGCTCGCCTTATGCATTGCGCCCTCTGCCGCACGGGCGAGCGCTGCGGACCAGGGCCATCGATTCGCCGACGCTTGGGCTGCAATGCGCCACTATTGCTCGCGCGGAACAGGTTTGGCGGGCGGCGCCTTGCGAATGGGCGCCGGGGCACCTGCCGCGGGCGCTTCCTTCTTTTTGGGCATGATCACCGCGCGCACGCGGCTGTCGGCGTCCTCCGAGGGAGCGTCCGCGGCCGATTGCACGCTGAAGTGTTCCGTCTTCGCGTCATAGGATATGTAGTTGCCGCGCACGTCGTCGCCGCTGTCGCGTCGCACACGCGCCCTCTTGAACAGTTGTACCCGGTCTGCGCGGCCGTCGTATTCGATACGCAGCGCCTCGCCCTCGATGAATTCGTTCACGCCTTCGCGCTTCTGACGGAATCTGGCCGGCTTGCCCAGCGCGACCGCCGATTGGAAGCCCTCGACATCCTGCGTTATCGTCAAGCGGTCGGCCCGGATCGCAAGCGTGCCCTGCGTGAGCACCACCCGCCCTTCGAAGACCGCGCTCTTATGGGCATCGTCGGCGTCCATGCGGTCGGACTCGATGTTCACCGGCTTGTCGCGGTCGGCCCGCTCGGCGTTCGCCGGGGCGGCGAGGACGAGCGCGAGGGCGAGCGCAACCGCCGTCCGGAGGGATCTTTCCGGAGCGCTACTTTCTTGCCTGCTCAAAGCGACCTCGCACCTGCGAAAATAACGCGAACCGGCGCGCGTCTTCGTCGAACAGCATGCCGACGCCCGAGAGCGACGATCGTCCCTCGGTAATGGTCACCGCCTCGTCGGTTTGCGCAATGTTTTCATCCGGCAGCACGTGTAGGGAGTCGGTATGCACGCGCAGTTCCTCGCTTCCGGGTGCCGCCGCGCGAACGACGAGCACGTTACCGTGAAAGAACGCTTCGTTGCCCTCGCGGGCCAGGGTTCCGCGTTCCGCGGTAATGGTGAGCGTCGGTCCTTCGCCGCGCTTGACCACCCTGGGTGCGGTAATCTCGGTCGTGTCGTCATCGGAGAAGTGGAGCATCCGGTTCGCGGTCAACGCATATCGCGCGATGCCCTGCTCGTCCAGACGCGTCAGCGTGAAGTTGTCGATGATGGCGTCGGGGTCGTGACGATCGCGGCCGTTGCCTCCGGGTACGGGCGTTTCCAGCGCGAAGCGCAGCCAAAGCGTCAGCGCCGCCAGGAACAGCATCAGCACGATCGGAAGCAGGTGGGGAATCCGGTTCTTCATGCGCGTACGCCTAAACCAGATACTTCGAGACGGCGTGATCGAGGGCGTCCTGCGCGGCAAGGATGAATTCGCACACTTCCCTGGCTGCTCCGTCGCCGCCGCCGGCCAGGGCGACATAGTGCACGCGGGTGCGCACCGCCTCGGGCGCCGAGGGCACGCTGGCTGCGAAGCCGCAGCGCGTGAGCACCGGCAGATCGGCAAGGTCGTCGCCCATGTAGCCCGCTTCGGCGGCGCGCAGCTTCAGCCCGCCGAGCAGTTCGGCGAACGTGCGCGCCTTGTCGGAGGCCCCCTGGCGCACCAGTTCAATTCCGAGCTCCGTGGCGCGGCGATCGACTGTGCGTGAATTTCGGGCGCTGATCAGTCCGACGCGGATGCCGCTTTCACGCAGCAGCTTGATACCCTGCCCGTCGCGGCTGTTGAACGCCTTGGTTTCCTCGCCGCGGTCCGACAGATAGATCCGGCCGTCGGTGAGCACTCCATCGACGTCGAACAGCATGAGCCTGACGGCGCGCGCGCGTTCGATCGCGCTCTTGGCGCGTTCACCGGCCTGTGCGCTCATGCTCAGATCACCTTCGCGCGGAACAGGTCGTGCATGTTCAGCGCGCCGGTAAGTCTGCCCTCGGCCGTGACGACGAGCAGTTGGTTTATCCTGTGGCGTTCCATGAGCTGCACGGCTTCCGCCGCAAGCTTGTCGGCGGAGATCGTGCGCGGGCTGCGGGTCATCAGACGGGCTATCTCCGCCGAACGGATGTCATCGACCTGATCGAGGGCGCGGCGCAGGTCGCCATCGGTGAAAATTCCGGCGACGCGGTCTTCCGCGTCCAGAACTGCGGTCATGCCCATGCCCTTGCGGGATATCTCGAGCAGCGCCTCGGACAGCGTCGCCGTTTCGGGAACCCGCGGGATGTTCTCGCCAGTGCGCATCACGTCGGACACCCGTGTGAGCAGCCTGCGGCCAAGCGCGCCTCCGGGGTGTTTGCCCGCGAAGTCCCGTTCACTGAATCCGCGTGCGTCCAGTAACGCAATCGCAAGCGCGTCGCCGAGCGCCAGTGCGGCCGTCGTGCTGGCCGTCGGCGCGAGGTTCAGTGGGCAGGCTTCCTGCGCGACGCGCGCATCGAGGTGCACGTCGGCCTGACGTGCAAGCGTCGAGTTCTCGTTTCCGGTGATCGCCACGAGTTTGGCTCCCTCGCGCTTGATGACCGGCATGATGGTGAGAAGCTCGGACGACTCGCCCGAGTAGGACAGCGCCACGAACACGTCATCGCTCTGGATCATGCCCAGGTCGCCGTGGCTCGCCTCGGCCGGATGCACGAAGAACGCGGGCGTTCCGGTACTCGCCATCGTCGAGGCAATCTTGCGGGCGATATGGCCCGACTTGCCGATACCGGAAACGACCACGCGTCCGCGGCAAGCCAGAATCAGGTTGACCGCGTCCAGAAACCGCGTATCGAGCCGCTCGAGCAGCGCCGAAATGGCCGCTGCCTCGATAACGAGCACCTTGCGGGCGAGCTCTAGGGCGGTGGCCGAAACTCCGGGATCAGCCCCGGAGTGGTTGGCACGGGAAGCAGCCGTTATCATAGGGCTGGAGTATATCAGAGGGTCATCCCGGATTTCCCGCATGCGACAAGGGCTTAGCGATGACGAGCACGCTTGAGCTGGTGTTGATTTTCCTCGCCAGTGCGGTGTGTGTCGTGGCGCTGTCGCGCATGCTGCATTTGCCGCCTTTGCTCGGCTACCTGCTCGCCGGCGTCGCAATCGGCCCGCATGCGTTGGGCTGGATTCCAGAGTCCGGCGAAGGGCGTTACCTGGCCGAGTTCGGCGTCGTATTCCTGATGTTTTCGATCGGACTGGAGTTCAGCCTGCCGAGGTTGTTCCAGATGCGGCGCACGGTATTCGGCCTCGGCCTGTCACAGGTCGCGCTTACCGCGGCAGCGGGGTTCGCGGCGTGCGTGCTTGCCGGGGTGGGGTGGAAGCCCGGCCTGGTTCTCGGCGGGGCGCTTGCCATGTCATCGACCGCGATCGTCGTCAGGATGTTTGCCGAGCGGATGCAACTGGAAACCCCCCATGGCCGTCAAGTGCTGGGCGTGCTGCTGTTTCAGGATCTCGCCGTGGTGCCGTTCCTGATCCTTATTCCGGCGCTCACTCAGGGCGAGAACGAGATCGCTGTCAAGCTGGCCGCTGCTCTGGGCAAGGCGGCGGTTGTCCTCGCGGTGCTGCTGTTTCTCGGCCAGAAGCTGATGCGCGGCTGGTTTCACGTCGTGGCCCGGCGACGCTCGCACGAACTCTTCATCCTCAACGTCCTGCTGATAACGCTCGGACTGGCGTGGCTCACCGAGCTTGCCGGCCTGTCGCTCGCTCTTGGCGCGTTTCTCGCCGGCATGCTGATCGCGGAGACCGAGTACCGGCATCAGGTGGAAGAGGACATAAAGCCGTTCCGCGAAGTGTTGCTCGGTCTGTTCTTCGTGACGGTGGGCATGCAGCTGGATCTGCGCGTCGTGCGCGACAACCTGGCTCTGGTGGCGTTCCTGTTCGTCATCCCGGTGCTGTTCAAAATGGCGCTCGTATCCGGTCTGTCCCGGCTTTTCGGCGGCGTGCCCGGAACGGCGCTGCGCGCCGGGCTCGCGCTCGGGCCGGCGGGTGAATTCGGTCTGGTGATCGTCGCTCTGGCCGCGAACGTGGCGGTGGTGAAGTACGAATTGGCCCAGGTGGTGTCGGCGGCGATGGTGCTGTCCATGCTCGCCGCACCGTTCTTGATTCAGTACAGCGACCGGCTGGTGCTCTGGCTGTCGAGCAGCGAGTGGATGCTGCGTTCGCTGGAGTTGCACAAGATCGCCGTCAAGAGCCTTGCGACCGAACGCCACGTCATCATCTGCGGTTACGGGCGCACCGGTCAAAATCTCGCTCATCTGTTCGAGCGCGAAGGTATCCGCTCGGTCGCCCTGGATCTTGATCCGCAGCACGTGCAGGAGGGCGTGAATGCGGGCGAATCCGTCGTCTACGGTGATTCGACGCGGCGGGAAACGCTGATTGCCGCGGGGATCGCGCGCGCGAGCGCGTTGGTTGTCACCTTTGCGGACAAGGCGGCGGCGCTGCGGATTCTGCACCACGCCCGCGCGCTGAATCCGGGACTGCCCGTCGTCGTGCGCACGCGCGACGACGCGAACCTCGACGCGCTGCTGGCCGCGGGGGCCGCGGAAGTGGTGCCGGAGACCTTCGAGACCAGCCTGATGCTCGGATCGCATGCGCTGGTGCTGATCGGCGTGCCTCTGAAACGGGTGCTGCGCAGCATCCAGGACGTGCGCAGTCACCGTTACAGCCTGCTGCGGGGCTTTTTTCACGGTGAGTCCGACGCGCCCGAGGCGGGAGACGAACTGCGCGAACTGAGGCTGCATTCGGTTCGTCTCGAGCCGGGTAGCTACGCCGCGGACAAGACTTTGCGTGATCTCGATCTGGCGGCCACCGGCGCGAGTGTCTCGGTGCTGCGCCGTATCGACACGCGCATGGGCGCCCCGGCACCCGAGACAGTGCTCGAAGTCGGGGACGTCCTGGTTCTGCTTGGCACCGGCGATCAACTCGAGGCCGCCGAGATCAGGCTGCTGCGTGGATGAGATCGCCGGTGGGGCAAAGGTGTGGCGGGCCGTACCCCGCGACGCAGGGCGGCCCCGTTTCTTGCCGACGTTCATTTCCATAGGTCGTTGTTCGGCTTCGGACCCGGGAAAGGATTCCACGGCGATGTTTCTATCTATAATTCAGTGCATAATTATGTAATTCATGCGGATAAGCTACTGACAACAAGCGTATTAACATGTATATTTCGTTTCATATTGTGTTTCATTATTATCCCGTGTCGTGACCAAGCTCAGAACTGATGACCTGATCCGGGTACTTCGTCAGCACCCTCGATCAGGAAGCGCTGAACTGTGCGCGCGACTCAAGGGCGTCAGCCGGGCCACCCTGACGCGCGCGCTGAAAACGCTCGGGGACGCCGTAATCACCGCAGGAGGATCTCGCCGGACGCGGTATGCCTTGCGCCGGCCGCTTCGAGGGAAGCACACGCCCATCCCGCTCTATCAGATTGATGAACATGGGCTCGGGCGCGAAATTGGGCAGCTGTCATTGACGTATCCAGAAGGCTCCCACCTGGAATTCCAGGGGTCTTTCCGCTGGCCGCTTGACCGCGCGATGTCCGACGGCTGGTTTGACACCTTGCTCTACCCGGTGCTCGACATGCGTCCACAGGGATTCATCGGACGCAACTTCGCTCACGCTCATGCCCTCGACCTGGGGGTGTCGGATAACCCTGATGACTGGTCCGATGACGATCTGGCTCACGTCTTGGCGAGCACCGGACATGACCAACCCGGCAACCTGATTCTCGGCGAAGCGGCGTATCGTCGCTTTCTCGACCTTCTTCGCACTGGTGAAGGCCGCTTCCTGGCAGAGTCCGACGTCGAGGCACGCTACATTCAGGAAGCTGAAAACGCGATGAGGCACGGGGAAGCGCAATCCTCCGCCGGCGGCGAGTTCCCCAAGTTCACGGCGAGCCGTCACCTGCACGGGAAGAAAGTCGACGTGATCACAAAATTTTCCGGAGCCGACGACTCTCCCGCGGTGCGCCGATGGTCGGACCTGCTGGTATGCGAGCACCTTGCCTCCCTGAGCATGCCGCGCAAGCTGCACGTACCCGCGGCCGATTCGGCGATCCATCGATACGGCGGGAGAACATTTCTTGAAGTCGTACGCTTCGACCGCCACGGCGATTTCGGCCGCTCGCCCGTCTGCACGCTCAGCAGTCTCAACGCCGCCTTGATCGGCGCAGGGGGAGGGCCGTGGCCCAAGGCCGCGCGCACGCTGCAAACGCTGGGCTGGCTTCGCGAAGCCGACACGGTTGCGCTCATCTGGTGGTTCGGCAGACTGATCGGAAACAGTGACATGCACGACGCCAATCTCGCGTTCCGTCCGGGTCTGGCGCTCGCGCCCGCATACGACATGTTGCCGATGATGTATGCGCCGATGCGCGGCGGGGAACTGCCGCACACGGAGTTTCGGCCGGAGCCGCCGTTGCCGGCCGAAGCACCGATCTGGAGGCGCGCCGCCGAAGGCGCGGAATATTTTTGGAACCTCTGCGCCGGCGACGCGCGAATCAGCGCCGACTTTCGCCGGATCTGCGATGACAATCGGCGCAAATTGGCGTTCTTGCTCTCGCGAATGCAATGAGATAGATGTTGGTTCTTTCTTCTTCAGCAGGCGGTGATAGCGGTTGCATTTCGTCAACGCTTGCTCTCGATTTGCCGGACCGCCTTCTCGCTACTACCCCGCGACAAGGCTATTTCCAGCGCCGTTTCGAGGCGAATCACCCGCTCCGTCAGGCTTTCGATTTTCTGCTGTTGGGTAACCATCGTCCCGGCCATGCGCTCTACCCTGTCGTTCATCTTGATGACCGTGGTAATCGCGTCCCACATCTTATCGGTAACACTCATCAGGCGGCCTTCCGTTCCATGCGGGCGATACGCTTGTTCGACGCCTCAACGAACGCCAGCGCATCCCCGATAGCAACACTCGCTTGCGCGGTTGTCTTGTTCATTTGGTCAATCATCCCTTCAAGCACTTTGTCGTCCTCGGATGGCCGGAAAGAAGCTGCGGCACGGCGCAAAAACTCTCCCATCGAGAGGCCGGCAGCCTTGGACATCTTTGCGATTCGCCCTTTCTCGGCAGCCGTGAGAAGGACCGGAATTCGTTCGGAAGCAGCCATTGCATCACTCCTTTATGTGCATGGTCAGCACATGCATAGTGTAGGAGGAAACAACTGCAGGTTCAAGTCGGGTTTTTCGGGCTCTGCTGTGGATCTCGAAACGAAGGCGCACCGCATACGATCTGCTGCCAATCGCGTGCGCGCCGATGCGAGGCGGAGAACTGCCGCACGGGGAATTTCGGCCGGAGCCACCGTTGCCGGCCGAAGCACCGATATGGAGGCGGACCGCCGAAGGCGCGGGTTATTTCTGGAACCTCTGCGATGACAATCGGCGAAAAGTGGCATCCCTGCTGTCGCGAGTGCAATGAGATGGCGGTAGCGCTCGGGCCAACGGCGTGGTCCCGCTCGGCGCCCGGCGCGGTGAGTCTGCTGCTCGCGGGCGCGATGTGCGTGCTGCCGTTCCTGATCCCTTACCACCAGGACCCGCTGCGCAGCTTTTATCCGGAATGGTTCGCCGCGGCGCTCGGTCTTTGCGCGGTCGCCGTCGCGTTGGCCGGGCGCGTGTTTCCATCCGTTCGGCTTCCCGCTCCGGGACGCTGGTTGATCGGCTTCGCGGTGTTTCTTGCCGCGTGCGCGCTCGCCCGCGATCCGGTCTATCCGCAGATGACGCTGTGGGCCATCGCCTACGTGGCGTATGCGGTGCTGATGCTCTGGCTGGGCGCGCATCTGGTTCACGAGATGGGACTGGCGCGAACTGCCGAAGTGCTGGCGGCTTGCGTTCTGGCCGGAGCGCTCGCCAACGCAGCCGCGGGTGTCGTGCAGTTTTACGGGCGCCCGTTTTGGCTGGAGGACCTGGTGGCCCATCTGCGCGGCAACCGCGCGTATGGCAACATCGCGCAGGCCAACCTCTACGCCAACTATCTTGCGCTGGGGCAGGCGGCCCTGCTGTTCCTATGGGTTCGTGGGCGCATCGGCGGGAGCCTGACGTGGTGCGCGGCGGCGTTGCTCGTGTGGGCTTCGGCGCTTTCGGATTCCCGAGCTGCGCTGCTGTTCGTCCTCTGGTTCGCCGCGCTCGGAGCACTCTCGACGCGCCAGTCGCCGGCAGGCGACATGCGACGGCTGCGCACCGCTTCGTTCGTACTGGCTGCGGCAACCCTCGCGGCATTTGCGGTGGTCCCTCGGTTCAACGATCTGTTCGGTCTGGGTCCGGCGCAAGCGGGGATGGACGGACGCTGGTTTGGCGGAGCGGGGTTTTTGCGCTGGCCCGCGTGGGCGCTCGCGCTGCGCCTTTTTGCCGGCGCGCCGATCGCCGGCGTCGGCGTCGGGGAATTCGCGGGCGCCGCGTTCGACGCCGGACTGCCCCGTGAGATGGCCGATGCGTTCGAGGTCTGGACCTCGCCGCATGACCTCGTGCTGCACCTGATGGCCGAGACCGGCGCGATCGGCGCCGCTCTGGTGCTGGCCGGGATCGCTGTCTGGTGCCGGCAGGTGTGGCAAAGCTATCGCGCCGAATGGCAGCCGGCCGCGTGGTGGATCGTCGCGGCCGTGGGCGTCGGGCTGGTCCATTCGCTGGTCGAATTTCCACTGTGGAGCGCGCATTTCCTGGGGACGACTGCGCTCTTGATGGGCACGGTCACCACCGTTTCGGCGCGCAGCCTTGGAGGCCTGAATTCAGGTGCGGCGCTTCGTCGCGTCGCCGTGGGAGGCGTTTGGGTCGGGCTCGCTGTCATACTGGCTCTGGGTTTGCGCGATTACGGGCGGCTGGATGTCACGCGGGGCACGGGAGCGGGCAGCACGCTCGCGGGCGCTGCAGCCAGCGACGACGCGCGGACATTGCGCGAACTCGGCCACGGGGTGCTCGCGCCGCTGGCCGAGTTCCGGTTGTGCATGGGCGCGCCGCTCAATCGCGATGAACTGGACCTCAAGCTGCGCTGGAGCGCGCGCGTGATGCATTATTTTCCGTCCAACGCGATCGTCGGCCGGCGGGCGGTTTTCCTCGCGCTCGATGGGCGCGAGCACGAGGCGGCGGCCCTCGTTGATCGGCTGGCCGACCAGAAGCGCGCGTCGCGAATGCAATCAGCGCAGTTGCTGCAGCAAGCGCAGAACTCCGACGCGGTCATCGCGCGATTAATAGCGAGATTACAGCTCGGACCGCGCCGGCTCGATCCGTGAAAATAATCAGGCCGCTGGCGTAGCCGTGGGGACGGAGAAAACAAAAGGGCCCGCGAGACGCGGGCCCTTCTTGCTTGGACCGCTGCGCGTTACAGGTTCTTGCAGAGCAGGTACTGGTTGGTGCCGGTTTCCTGATAGCCGGTTGCAGTCGTGCCGACGCTTTCATTGGGCTGGGTCTGGAGCATCCCGCGGACGCCCCCGGTGGTTCCGTTTCCGTCGTCGACCTGCGTGTCCACCGCGATCGCGACTTTGTCGGGCAGGTTGCTCGAGCAGATGATGTTCGATGTAAATCCAAGACCGGTGGTCTGCACCCCCAGCATTCCGTTGACCGCATTGGAGGGTTGCTGCACCGCTGCCGCCCCGGTCGTCGGCCCCGGCACGAAGCCCGAGAGCCGCAGGTGCAACCAGAACTTTTGGGGTTCCGTGGCAGTATCTGGGCCGACAGGAATCGCATTGTACGCGGGGACCGGACTGGCGCAGGTGCCAGTGCAGAAGACTCCGTTGCCGTCACCGCCGTATCCGACGGTGGCTCCCCAGCGGCTCTTCGTGGTTGCGTCCAATTCGTCCCCCGGCAGCGCCCGGTACCTATCCTGATACGAGTAAATCGCTGCGGACATGCCGTTCATGTCGTTGACGATGTTCTTGATCTTGGCCTGGGTGATCATTTCCTGGCCCTTCAAGATGCCGCCGAGCAGCAGGCCGATGATCACCAGCACGATCGCAATCTCGACGAGCGTGAAACCCGCCTGATTCTTGCCGAACTGTCGCATTGGTCTCATGGGTTTCAAAGCTCCATTCATGACACGGTTGATGTGGGACACGAAATCATGCAAGAAAAGTGCCTGGATCCAAGGATGATAATCCGGCCTTTAGGGGTTGATTCCGGAGTGATTTTCACCAAACCTGTCGAAAAACCGACAAATATGACGATAATCCGACAAATTATTTGTTTTCAAGGAACTTAGCGCCGAGACTTCATCCTCGCCTCAATCTCCCGCAGGCGCAGGTCGAGAAAGCGGATTTCCGCCGGGTCGCGGATCGTACCGCTGGCGAGAAGTCCCCCTATCATGATCCGGGCAGTCTGCAGTTCGTTCATATCCTCGAGGATGAAAATCTCCATCTGCTTGGCCCAAAGCGGCACGTTGGCTCCCGTAGCGTGCTGCTGAATCGCCGCGGCATAGCGCCGCGCGAGCGGCAGATCGTGCAGGCGATGTTTTGCGATGGCTGCGGCGTGCGCCACCCAGCGCCAGCGGCGGTTCGGGTCGGCCGTGAATTGCCGGTAGATGAATTCGAGCATGTACCTGACCTTGGCTTGGTCGGGGACTTCCGCGTACAGGCGGCTCGCCGCCATGAGCGGATACTGTCCCTTCGGATCGAGCCACAGGATGCGCAGCAGCCACTGCTGGACGGTGTCGTAGTTCAGCGCCTGGTAGGGGACACGGTTCAGCGCCTGATAATCGAAACTCTGCAGATAGAGCATCAGCACCTTTGCCAGCGGAATCGGGTCCCCCAGCGAGGCCAGGCGCAGCGCCGACTCGCTCGGTGGCGCGCGCAGGTCGGTGGCCGCCGGCGGCGCCACGGGGTTCCCGGCTCTGAGTGCGATCTGCGATGCCAGCGCGCACGCGAGCAGTGCCAGCACGGGTTTCGGGACATCGCTCAGCGAACGCTCGGCCATCGATCAGCCCGGTTCCAAGGATCTAGTAATTCTTACGATGCAGGTCGAACAGCGTCGCGCTGGCGATCAGCGCGACGTAGACAACGCTCTGGGCGACGAGCCCCAGCAATTCGTTCATTCCCGGTGCGCCGCTGAGGAGCCAGTCGGTCCTGACCAGGCGGTCCAGGCTCGGCAGGACCAGCGCCATGGTGTCGACGGTTCCGCTGATGATGCGTTCTGCAAGCGGGTGCTCGGAGACCAGGGATGCGCCCGCGATGATCTGCATCGCGCTGATAGAGCGGGCGAGCAGGTAGAATCCGGCGGTGGCCGCGAACGCCGAGACCACCTGCGTGAGGGAAAGGACGCAGAACAGGCTGACGGCGGCGACGATCAGCAGCTCGCAGACGAGCGAGATCGCCCACGCCAGCAGGCCCGATGTCGGAACGAAGACGGCCAATGGCAGCGCGAATGCCGCCGCAAGCGTCAGCGCGAGCAGCGCATAGCCGCAGAACTTGCCCAGAAAGTAGCTCGACCGGGGCGCGGGCTGCGAAAGCATGAGCTCGGTGACCTTGTCGTTCGCTTCGCGTACCATGCTGGTAATGACGAACGTGGCGACGATAAACACCGCTGCCATGCGCAACAACGCCGCCAGCAGCGCCACCTGGATCTCCAGCGATTCGGTGATCGCCACCTGCTTCAGGAACTGCGCCAGCCCGAGGGCGACACCGACCACGATGGCCGCAAGCCAGAACAGCCGGTTGCGCACCGCCTCCAGCAGCGTGGTTCGAGCCAGTGTGAATATGAAAGGAAAGGGGCTCATCGCGTCGCTGGGTCGGAGGTTGGCATAAATCGTGCCTGAAGCCACCAAGCCGGCGTCTCCGTGGCGCGATGGGCCGTGCATAGCGTCGCGCGCGAGCCGCTTGGTGTCAACCGGACCGGGTGGATCAACCAATGGCAGCCACTAAGCTCATCCAGGCCTCGCAAGTACTGGCGACGCGTTTCTGGCGCGTTCTGTTCCTCGGCATGCTGATCGTGCTGCACCTTTCGGCCATGCGCGGTGCCGGGGATCCGTGGGCAAGGGCCCTCATGCTCGCACACTTCGGCCTGTTCATCCTCTGGCAGCCGTTCATGCGCAGCGCGCAGCGCCTTACTCCGATCCAGACCATCGGTATGGTGGTCATTTCGGTCGCCATGCTGTTCTTCCTCAACTGGTGGCTGCTTGCCCTGTGGGTCAGCGTACTCGCCGGCATCGTCGGCGGAAAGGTGTTCCTTTTCCAGGCACGATGGCTGCGCCGATTCTACCTCGTCGTACTGTTCTACCTGGTGGCGCTGCTGCTGTTGTGGATCGTGCCCAACACGTTCCTGGCGCACGGATTGCCCCCGGAGATCGAGTCGCTCGCCGAATACGGCCTGCCGCTGCTGTTCCTCGTCATGGCCATCGTTCCCGCCGAACCCGACTCGGCCGAGACGCCGCAGATCGTCGATTTCCTGTACTCGACCCTGATATTTCTGCTGCTCATGGTGCTGGTGCTGGGAACGTTCGCGTTCATGCGCGTGGGAAGCGTTCAGTATGCGCAGGCGCTCACGAGCAGCCTGCTCACCATCGCAGTCGTGCTGCTTCTGCTGTCGCTGGCATGGAATCCGCGCGCAGGGTTCACGGGTCTGTCGATGTATTTTTCGCGTTACCTGCTGTCGATCGGGCTGCCTTTCGAGCAGTGGCTGTACATTCTCGCCGAGCTGTCTCAGACGGAGAGCCGGCCCGAACGTTTCTTGAAGGAGGCGTGCGCCGGGCTCGGCCGGCTGCAATGGGTTGCGGGCGGCTATTGGCACACAGCAGGCGATTCCGGGGAATTCGGCACGGTTTCCCGCCACACGGTCGAATACACGAGCCCGGCAATGCACTTGAGGGTGTTCACGCGCACGGCTCCGTCACCGTCGCTGATCTGGCACTTTCACCTGCTGGGACAGATGCTCGGCGAATTCTATGTGGCCAAGTTGCGCGAGGAGAAATTGCAGCAGCAGACTTATCTGCAGGCGGTACACGAGACCGGCGCGCGAATGACCCACGAGATCAGGAATCTGCTGCAGTCGCTCAAAGTGCTGTGCGGTGCCGCGGAGCGCGAACCTGATCCGGGTATTCTCGCCGCACTGATGCGCAAACAGCTGCCGATGATCGCGCAGCGGCTGCAACAGAGCGTGGACAAGCTCAAGAAGCCGGACGCGGATATCGGCAACATGATCACCGCACAGGACTGGTGGGAGCGTTTCCAGGCCAGCTATCAGAACCGGGGCATCGAGTTCGAGACCGGCGATATGGACGACACCACGCTGGTGCCGACGGAACTGTTCGACAGTGCCGGGGACAATTTTCTGCAGAACGCCCTGCGCAAAACCAAGCTCGATCCGAGCGTAACGGTGCGGGCCCGATTCGCGTGCCGCCAAACCATCGATCTGACGGTGACCGACAGCGGGGCCCCGGTCGCGCCTGGAGTGCTGCAGAGGCTGCTGCGCGGGCCGGTCCCGTCGCGGTCGGGATACGGAATCGGCCTTTACCAGACCGCGCGGCTGGCCGAAGTCTCGGGCTACGCGATCGCCATATCGTCAAACGAGCACGGCAAGGTCGGTTTCACGCTCAGTGGCGAGGCCAAGCGGCCGGCCGCGGCCGACTGACGGCGACGCCGGTTCAATCCGGTTCGGGCTCGGGCGGCGGCGGTTCCCGGAACAGCAGCCACATCACCGCGCCGTTGATCAGGACCCAAAGCACCTCGATGTAGAGCAGCGGCAGGTAGAAGCGCCGGTGCATCTTGTCGCCGAACGCGAAATAGAAGCCGTCGAACCACGTGCCCGACATGCGCGTCGTCGTGGCGTAGTTTTCGAACGGCGGGAACAGCAGTACCAGCACGACGTTCACGACCAAAAACACGACAGCCGCCGCGCGCGCGCTCATGACGCCCTCCCCGGGGCGGTGATTCTGAAGCAGTAACCACGCGAGGCCAGCGTTGACGAACAGCCAGAGGATCTCCAGCGTCAGCAGATCTCCGTTGGTCTGCTTGTTGTACTGGCGCTCGAAAATGAAATAGAACCCGTCCAGCGTCGGTGTTCCCCCGCGCCACAGCGAAAGCGAATCGTGCGGCGGAAATAGCAGCATCAGCGCGAGATTGATCACGGCGACGATGGCGACTGTTCTCTGCAGGGAATTCATGCGTTGCTGACGAGGTCTTCGCGTGCTTCGGGCGCCCGCCCGATCAGGCGGTAGATGACCGTCTCGCCCTTGCTCTTGAGATAAATGGTTTCAGGGGAACCAAAGTCGAATCGTCCCTGCAGGCGGCGGTAGGTCGTGGCGTCGGTCTGGATCATGCCGGGAAGGCCTTCTGCCGTGATCCGGCTGGCCATGTTGACGGTATCGCCCCAGAGGTCATAAATGAACTTTTTCGTGCCGACCACGCCCGCGACGATCGGCCCGGTACCGATTCCGATGCGGATTTCCAGACGCATTGCGTTTGACGAGCGATCATGCGCGAGGAGGTCCCGCATGTCCAGCGCCATTTCCGCGATCTTGGCGGTGTAATCGGCGTTGTCGACAAAGTTGAGTCCGCCGGCAACCATGTACGCGTCGCCGATGGTCTTGATCTTCTCCAAGCCGTGCTTGTCGGCGAGTGCGTCAAAGGCGGAAAAGACTCTGTTCAGCATGGTGAAGATCTGCCCCGGCGCCATGCCTTCGGCGAGTCGCGTGAAATTGACGATGTCGGCAAACATGACGGTGACATCGGCGAATCCGTCGGCAACGGCGCCATCTTCGTTCTTCAGCCGTTCGGCCACCGGACCGGGAAGAATGTTCAGCAGCAAGCGCTCGGATTTGTCCTGCTCGATCTGCAGCAGTCGGTGCGCTTGTTCGAGTTCCGATTGGTACGCTTCCTTCTGCTGCGCCGCGTAACGCAGCAGAAAGTAGCTGATCGTCGAGATGGCGATGAAGTTCAGCGTGAAGAAGAACACGCTCACATTGAGCGGCACCCTGGGGCCGGAGGCGACGTTGCCGGCGAGCTGGAAGTCGATGAAGCCGCAGATGGCCAGCATGGTCACATGCGCCGCGAACCACGGAATCGATTCGCGGGGGCCGAGAACCGCGACCGCGACGATCGGAGCCAGGATTCCCCAAAGGACGACGCCGCTGGCCGAAACGAAATCGCCAATGGAAAGCTGGGCGGCAAACGGAAAGTACAGAAACAGGCAGAGCTGCGCATAGACGAAGAAGCGGTATCGGCCGGTCGCCGTGTACACGATCAGCGTCGCCACGGAAAGCAACTGGTAGGTCAACGGCAGCGAGGCGGAGAGCTGCAGGCCGAGCAACCAGTACAGTGCCAGCCCGAACATCGGCATGGCCGTCATCAGGCCCATCGCGAAGACCATGATCGATTTCCTGATGCGCAGCTCGCCCGAGTCGCCGGGTTCGACACCGGCGGTTCGCAGGCGGGCGACGAATGTTTGTGGGTGCGTCATGGATGCGGACCGCTCGTTTGCACCGGCTAGCTGTGCGCGGTCCCGGGCATTCTATGGCAACCTGCCCGCGCTCACCATGCGCGCGACCAGCGTGAAAGGCGGAATCCATACGAGGATATCGTCGAACTCGCAGAAAGACTTGCTGGTATCGGTCTCGCTGCAATCGGAGCTCTGCGACGTTACCGCGCGCGTATAGAAAACCCGATTCTTGAAGTACAGGCTCAGCCCCGACAGCGTCGAGGAGTCGATGCCGCCGCCGAGATTGGCCGATTCATGCCCGCCGCCGGTTCCGGACAATTGCAGCCCGTTCGACTGATACGCGCCATAGCCGTTCTTGCCGTGCGACAGGATAACGACCGGGGCGCCCTGGGACACTGGCGAGGTCGGCGATTTATTCGCGTCGGTGGGGTTGAGAACGGCAATGTCCCCCAGGCTGCACAGCGCGAACGTGGCCGGCGCCGATGGGGTCGGGCTGGGCGTGCAGCCCGGAGACTGATTGGCAAGACTTAGCGGAGACGTTAGGGGCGCCAGGTCGTACGATGTCGCCCAGGTATTCTGCGAATTCTCGTCGCCGAAAGCCGGGGCGACGGCGTAGGAGAAACGGCGCCCCCAGGCATCGGTCTCGGGAACGCCGAGCGTCGCCCACGGAAGGACGCCGAATGCCGACGAGCAGGCGTTCGAGCTGACCGACTCGACGCCCGCGCCCGAGGCGCCGCTGGCGATCGTTCCGGTCGCCGGGCAGGGCAGGCGGCCGTTGGCCTGCGCAAAACCGATGATCGCCTCCTTGATCTGTTCGAGGCTGCGCCGTGTGTCGGCGATGTTGCGCAGGTCGACCTGCGCGGACAGCGGGATCATCGCGGCGGCGAGCAGCAGCCCGACGATCACCAGCGTGACGGACAACTCGACCAGCGTGAACCCTTTGCTTCGACTTACGGACATGCCGAGGTATCCGGGCAGACGACGATCACCTTGTCGTTGATCGACGTGGAGGGAATTTCACGGTGCTGGAATACATGCAGCGGAGAACTCAGCGCGGTGGCGTTGGTGCCTTCCAGGTAATCGCCGAGACCCGACGAGGGCCGCGAGCTGCCGTTGAGCGAGCGGCCCATCACGATCAGGATCGCTCGTTTGTCGTCGTTCGCGCTGTAGCGGCTCGGCAGGCCGTCGACCATCAGGCACGAGTCCGCGGCGGGTGTGTCCGGAAGCGCGGGACGCACCGTGCAGGATGCGCCGGCGCCGGGAAGGTAGCCGGGGGATACGGCGTAATAGAGCTGCCGGTACCACTCGTTTCGGATGAAGAATCCGGCATCATCGTCGCCCGCTGCGGTCAAATTGCTTGCCGCGATGGGAAAGGTGGCTCGCATTGACCGGGTGAACGGAGACAAACCGAAGTTCGCGTAGCTGTGCGTGCCGTCGAAGGTGAGCGTCGCCTCCCCGTTGGCCGTCAGCGTCCGGACAAGCGCGGTCGACGACATCAGGCGCGTTGAGCCGCTCGACGGGTCGACCACGGTGATCGCGGATTCGTTCAGCGTCGCGAAGCTCAGCCCAACGTTGGCGATGCTCGCGACCAGCGTGAAGCTGGGGTTGACGATGCAGTAGTGATTGGTCCAAGACCCGCACTGAAACCAGCTGTCCAGCGTATTAACAGTGAAGTCACAGCGTATGCCCTCTGATACGTCCGTGCAGGACAGACCGGTTAGCGAGTCGGCCAGCCCGCCGGTCAGCGTCACCGAGGCGCTGCCGGAAACGTACGAATAGCTGGCGCTAGCGGTGACCGGCAGCAGTCCGGCGGTCAGCGTCGCGTCGCCGATGTACTGGGCCTGCGTGCGCGTGGTCAGCGGCGGGGAGACGTCGCTGTTGCTGCCCGGATCGGGATCGGCGAAGTTCGCCGGGAACGGAAACGCGCCCCA
>Ga0155953_1014_pt4 | contig 39072 bp, 32 predicted proteins | sample RifCSPlowO2_02_FD_107607 | JGI IMG/M metagenome (GOLD analysis project Ga0155953, IMG submission 107607) | Betaproteobacteria bacterium RIFCSPLOWO2_02_FULL_63_19
GCAGCGCACGCCGAGGCGCAGGCAGCGGCGGACCAAGCCGAGCGTGCTCGCGCGGCGCAGCAGAAGCGCGCGCAGCAGGCCGCGGTCGAAAGGGCTCAGTCCGAATCGCGGCTGCTTGCCGAAACGCGTGCGCGCGAGGAGGCAGAACGGACGGCAGCCGCAGGGGCGAGGGCACGCGCGGAGGCCGAAGAGCAGGCTGCGGCGTACGCGCGGGCGCGGGCCGCAGAGGAACGACGTCTGCAGCAGAGCGCGCAGGCACGCATCGCTGCCGAGGACGCGGCCCGGCAGGCGGCGGAAACCCGCATTGCTGCGCAAGCCGAGGCGCGGGACGCCGAGCAGGAGCGAATGGAAGCGGACGAACGCGCCGAAGCCCTCGCACGTGCACGCGCCGAGGCGGAGGCAGTTGCGCTCGAAAAGGTGCGCGTGAATTCCGAGCGCGAAGCCGACGCGCGGGCTGCGGCCGAGCGGCGCGCATTGCAGGAGAACGAAGCGTGCGAACGGGCGCTCGCCCGGGAAGCCGCCGAGCAGAAGGCCGCGTCACTGGCTGGCGCGCGCGCCGACGCGGAGGCGGCGGCGATCGAGGCGGTTTCGCGCCGTGCGGCTGCAGAAGAGCGCGCAGCGAAGGCGGCCGCGGAGGCCTCTGCGCAGAGCGAGCGCGAGCAGGGCCTGGCTGCTGCACGGGCGGCGAAGGAATCCGCTGCGGCGCAACGGGCCGCGGCGCGGCTTGAGGCGCAGCAAAGGGCGAACGCAGCGTCGCGATTGATGCGGGAGGCCGAGGAGCAGGCTTTGCAGGCCGCCGCAGAACGCCAGAGGGTCGAAGATCGAGTGGCGGCGGCGCAGCGAATCTACGGCGATGAAACCGCGCGGCTGGCGCAAGCGAGGCAAGCGCGCAGCGCGCAGTTGCGCAGGCGGTTGGTGCGGTACTCAGGCATCACCGCCGTAGCGCTGGCGGCGTTCGGGTTCGGCGCTGCTGGCGTCTGGATGCGTACCGAAGCGCCCTCTCCGGCCGGCGATGGAAGCGTACGCGCGAAGCAGGCGGAGGTGCCGGTGCTCGACGGGGGCGAACCGGGTGTCGCACTTCGGCTCGACGACGATATCGCGGCATTTGCGCGCCGGGTAGGATCGGCGTCGCGACGCACCAGATGAGACGGGCGGCCGCAGCGCCGGCCGGAGTCGGGAAAAATATGTGTTTCGCGGTGAAGGAGATCGATTACAGATGCTGAAATGGGTATTAGCCGTTCTGTTGTTCGTGCCGCTCACCGGCCAGGCAACCGTGGTGCGCCTTTCGACCGTACTCGGGACGATCGATATCGCATTGATGGATGATGAGGCGCCGCGCACCGTGGCGAATTTCCTCGCCTATGTGAATCGAGGCGCCTACGACAATTCGTTCATCCATCGGAGCCTCCCGGGCTTCGTGATCCAGGGCGGGGGTTACACGTGGGACGACGCGATCCAGAAGGTCATGCTGGTGCCAACCGGCGCCCCGGTGGCGAACGAATTCAGTTCCAGCCGCTCCAATGTGCGCGGCACCGTTGCGATGGCCAAATTGCCAGACCAGCCGGACAGTGCGACCAGCGGGTGGTTCATCAATCTGGCCGACAATTCCGCGAACCTCGACAACCAGAACGGCGGCTTCACGGTGTTCAGCCGCGTGACGGGTGAGGGCATGGCGGTGGTCGATGCCATCGCGGCGCTGACCGCACCGCCGGTTGGCCCTTTTGAGAACTTGCCACTAATCAGCGTTCCGGCGCCCGGGAGCGCCGTGACCGGCTCTGACCTGGTGATCGTGAAGACGGTAACGGTACTGCCAGGTCCCGGCACGGCCAGCGATTCGGACCGCGTGTTCAATTACCTCGAAGCCGCTTTCCCGCAGTACATCACGCCGTCGAGCCAGCCGACCGGCACCAGCGACATCTACACCTACCGCTACTATCCGGGGACCGGTGCCTACGTCGGCACCGCCGATGGCATGCTCTATTACCTCGGGCCCGCCTACAAGAACGGCACGGAACCGTATTTGCTGGGATCGCTCGCGGAATGGCTGGCGATTGCGGCGCAGGCGGGATATTGATCACTCCCGCAACGCGCGCTCGGTGAGCGGGGCGAGGCGTTGCTCCCCGTTCGGTCGGCCGCTACTTGCTCTCCATCACCCATACCCCGTTCCAGTCGTCGCCGGGGGGATTCTCGGCCAGGTAGTCGCAGCGTTCGACGTAGAGCTTGGCGGACTTGTCCGCGGGATTGAGCGAGAGCACCTGAGAGAACAGCGCCCGCGCGTCGCTCCAGCGGCCGGCGCGGTACTTCGCAAGTCCGTCGCGGAAGTATCCGAGCGCATCGATCAGTTGCGGGTAGGACTCCTCGGTGTGGTAATCGAGGACTTCATGGATGGCGACCGGCTGCGTCTTGCCCTTGACGACGACCAGATCGAGCTCGCGCGTGCGGTAGGTGCCCCGTAGCTGCTTGCACGTGAACTCGCTGATCAGGATGTGCGCGCCGTATTGCTTGCATGCCGATTCGAGCCGCGAGGCGAGGTTTACGCCGTCGCCGATGATGGTGTAGTCCATCCGTTTCTTCGATCCGATGTTGCCCGATACCACGCTGTCGGTGTTGAGGCCGATGCCGATGTCCACCGGTCGCTTGCCGTCGGCCGCGCGCTGGGCGTTCCAAGCACCGAGTTCCCGGATCATCGCGATCGACGCGCGCACCGCGCGGTCGGCGTCGTCCTGATGTGAGACCGGGATGCCGAACGCGGCCATGATCGCGTCGCCGATGAATTTGTCGAGCATGCCGTCCTCGCGCTGGATGCAGTCGACCATCAGCGTGAAGTATTCGTTGAGCAGCGCCACGGTGCCCTGGGCGCCGAGCTGTTCGCTGATGGTCGTGAAGCTGCGGATATCGGAGAACAGCACCGTTGCGGGGACGCTCTGGCCGCCGAGGGCTTCGGTGCCGCTCGCCACCAGGCGGTCGGCAATGCCGGGATCCATGTAGCGCGACATCGTCGATTTCAACCGCTTCTCGCTGCTGATGTCCTCGATCAGCAACATCGAGCCCATGCGTTTTTTCTCCATGCTGAACAGCGGCGTGAGCGTGACGTTCGCGGAAACCCGCTCGCCTTCAATGGAGAGTTCGGCGTCCATCGTGACCTCGGTCGCGGCGGTCTCCTCGACATGCCTGAGTTTCTCCAGCAGCCAGTCGTTTTCCGGGCCGAAGAACTCCTGGGGCGGCCGCTGCAGGATCTGCTCGGGGCGGGCCCTGAGGATGGAGAGACCGGCGGCGTTGCAGGTGACGATCTTTCCGGAGTCGTCCAGCGTGAGCACGCCGTTCGACATCGACTCGAGCATGGCTTCGTTGTAGTTCTTCATGTTCTGCACGTCGGCGAACAGCTTCGCGTTCTCCAGCGCGATCGAGATCTGTGCGGTGAATGCTCGCAGCCGTGATTCGTCCTCGGCGGTAAACGGACCGCCGCGCTTGTTGAGCACCTGGGTAACCCCGATCGTCTTGCCGTTCTTGTTGATGATCGGCGTGCACAGGATCGAGCGCGTGAAAAAGCCGGTCTTCTTGTCGAAGGCCGGATTGAAGCGCAGATCGGCATAGGCGTAGGGGATGTTGATCGCCTTGCTCGAGGTGAAGACCGCGCCGGCGATGCCCAGATGGTTGGGCAGCCGGATCTGAACCGACTCCAGGCCCTGTCCCACTCGGACCAGAGTTCGTTGGTCTTCTCGTCGTTCAGGAACAGCGTCGAACGTTCGGCGTTCAGCATGCGCGTGGCTTCGCCCATCACCTTCTGCAGCAGGGACCCCAGCTTGATGTCCGCGGTGACCTCGGAGACGATGTCGACGAATTCCATTTCCTGATTGCGGATCGCTTTCATCCGCTCGATGAACTGCGCCCCCTGCAGCGCGAGCGTGCCTTGCGTGGTCATCGCCTCGAGTAGCGCGAGGTCGTTGCGGGCGAACTTCCCGCTCTTCTTGTTCAGCGTCTGTGCCACGCCGATGATCTGGCCCTTGACGGTGCGGATGGGCACGCAAAGGATGCTCTTGGTGAGGAACCCCGTCTGTTCGTCGACGGAACGGTTGAAGCGCGGGTCCGAGTAGGCGTCGTCGATGATGAGCGGCTCGCCGGAGGTGAACACGTGCCCTGCGATGCCGCTGGTGTTGAGCAGGCGGATTTCGCGTCGGATGTTGCCTTGGGCGACGCGGGAATAGAGCTCGTTGGTGTCAGGGTCGTTGAGAAACAGCGAGCCGCGTTCCGCATCGAGTTCCGCGGTGGTCATTTCCACCAGAGAGTTCAGCACGTCGTCCAGCGTGTCGAACGCCGCCATTTTGTGCGACACCTCGAGCAGCAGCTCGACCGTCTTCAGTCGCTGACGCTCCGCCGCGCCCGGTTTTTGCGCCGAAGGGGCCTTGCGCCTCGGCAGATGTTTGACTTGTGCCGTTTGTTTGGACTGTTCCATGATGCCTACGTCGTCACTCCCATGTGCGCGCGAGCCGCGCTCTCTAGCCGGGGCTGGCGGCTTTGAATTCCTCGGTCTGGTCACGCAATGCGCGCACCGTCGCCTGCAATTGACCTATTTCGGCCTGGTGTTGCGCGCGTATCGCGGACAGGGCATCCTCCTTGGCTATTTGTGCGCGCTCCAGCGAGTCCCTCAGCGAGGCGGCCGTGCCGCGAAGCTGCACGATTTCCGATTGCGCGCCGGCCAGGGCTTGTGATACGGCCTGATCCTTTTCGTGCCGGGCCGTTTCCAGTTGGTCACGCAGCGTGCCGACAGTGGCTTTCAACTGCCTCAGTTCGTCCTCGCTCGCCGCATGCGCCTGCTGGACCGCCTCGTCGCGGCTCGCGTGCGCCGCCTCGAGCTCGTCGCGCAGCGCGCCGACTGTAGCCTTCAACTGCCTCAACTCGTTCTCGCTTGCCGCGTGTGCCTGCTGCACCGCCTTGTCCCGGTCCGCGCGCGCCGCCTCGAGTTCGTCGCGCAGCGCGGACACGGTTCGTCGCAACTGCGTCATCTCGGAACTGGCGCTCGATACGGCGTGCTGGACGGCCTCATCGGATTGCTGGCGCGCGAGCTCGAGCTCGCGGCGCAGAGCGGCTACCGTTTGCTTCATGTAGCGCAACTCCGCGTCGGCTGCGACGAGCGCGTCCTGATGCTCGATCACGGCAAAGGATCCTGATCCGAAATCACTTTACATTCCAATCGATTACGTCCCGAATCGCATGCTATCACTGAACCGGCAGGGGTCCAAACCCGCACGGCTTGAGTGCACGAGCCGGGATCCGGCGAATTCGAGTTCCCGGGTGTCGTGAATTTGTCGGTCGAGGCTCGCTCAGTTCGCCCAGTACAGGCGCGTCGGGTTGTCAACCAGGATCTTGTGGCGCAAGGTCTCGTCGGTGCAGAACGACGCGAACAGATCGACTATTTCGCCGTCGTTGGGCATGACTTTCACGTTGGGATGCGGCCAGTCGGTGCCCCAGAGCACGCGGTCCGGCGCGGCTTCGATCAGTGCTGCCGCATAGGGGATCGCGTCGCGGAAAGGCCGAGCGCCTGCGGACACGCGTTCCGGACCGCAGACTTTCACCCAGGCGAGTTCATTTCGCAGCAGGTCCAGAAGCAGCCTGAACGGTTTCTGGTCGAGGCCCCGGTCCGCCTTTACGCGTCCCATGTGGTCGATGACGAACGGCACCGGAATGCGTTTGATTCGGTCCTGGTAAGTGACGATGTCCTCCGCGTCCAGGTGCAGGACGATGTGCCAGCCCAGGTCACCCACCCGCGAGACCATCGAGTCGAACAGCGCGAGGTCCGGCGCGCCGCCGAGATGCGACACGAAGTTGAAGCGCACACCCCGAATGCCGCCTGCATGGAGTCTTTCCAGTTCGGCGTCGGTGACGCCGCTCGCGACCATGCCGACGCCACGATAGCTGCCGTTGCTCGAAGCGATGGCGTCCAGGGTCACGCGCATGTCCGTGCCGTGGCAGCTGGCATGAACGATCACTGCGCGGTCGATTCCCAGGTGCGCGTGCAAGCGGCGCAGGTGTTCCACCGGCGCATCCGGTGGCGTGTACGCGCGTGTCGGCGAGTACGGAAACTTCGCCGCCGGACCGAACACGTGGCAGTGCGCATCGCATGCGCCCGGTGGCGGGACATACGCCGGTTTGACCGGGTTTGGATCGGGCGGAGGGATCGACTTCATCGCGTGCCTCCGTCGACGGTTTCATCAGCCATGCGAACGGCATTCGAGATCGCGAGCGGCGACGTCCACACGCTGTTCACGAGAATTCTCCAACCACATGCGGAAACACGCGCTGATAGGCTTCCGCGTACTTGATGTCCTTCATGTTCGAATTGCGGGCCGCCTGTACGCCGCGGTTCAGCGCGACGCGCGTGTAGTAGTCCCAAAGGTACTCTTGCGCCGCCATGAGTTCGAAGGCCTGGCGCTTCTTTTCCCAGACGCCGGTTATGTCCAGAAGCACCTGCGGTTTCCAGTCGCACTGCTCTGTCTGGTGCGGCTCGAACAGGAATACCGGCGGCGCCCCGACGATCCTCCCGCCCGGTTTGTGGCCGTGGGCCTGGGCGATGACGCGCGCTTCCTGGGCGACCTGTGCGGTAAGAGGATGGTCGAAATTGTACGGATCGGCGAGCGAGTGCGTCAGCACGAATTCGGGTTGCAGTTCCCGGTATACGTCGACCAGGCGGTACAGCGCCTCGTCCGGGACGCGCATCGGATAGTCGCCCAGGTCGAAGAAATCGATCTCCCCGCCCAGCAGGCCGGCTGCAGCCTGTGCCTCGCGCCGGCGGTCGGTCTTCACCTTCTCCAGAGTCATGCCCTGTTGGCGCCACAGTTTGGCGGATTCGCCGCGCTCGCCGAACGACAGGCATACGATCTTCACGCGCCATCCGCGGGACGCGTAAAGGGCGATGGCGCCGCCGGCGCGCCAGACGAAATCGGCCGAATGCGCGCTCACCACGAGCGCTGTTCGTTGCTTTTCGGACATGGGCTCCTCGCGAGGGTTGCCGGCGCCAAGTGCCGGTATCGCAATTATCGGCCTTGGACCGGCAAATTTCTATTTGCGTCGTTACACTAGTCCATCGACCCCATCGCGTTCGGGGACGACGGCGCGCATACTGCACATGTTTATTCCATTTGCCGATGTTCGGGTTCCCGGCGGCACAATCAAGGAAGAAACGCTATGACGGACGGTATCGGATCGATGGTTAAGTTGCAGGCCTCGGACGGGTTCACGCTGGAGGGCTTTGAAGCCGCCGCGCAGGGTGACAAGCGCGGGGGCGTGGTGATTCTGCAGGAGATATTCGGGGTTACCGATCAGCTGAAGGGTGTGGCGCGGCACTATGCCAGGCAGGGGTTCGATGCGATCGTGCCGGCGCTGTTCGACCGGGCGGGGCCAGGAACGGTGATTCCGTTTTCCGAGGGCGATCGCGGGCGCCAGACCATGATGAGCCTGGACAAGGACAAGATCATGCTCGATATCGCGGCGGGGGCCGCTCGGGTCAACAGGGGCAAGGGCGTGTCGGTGATCGGGTTCTGCTGGGGCGGTGGTCTGGCGGCGCGTTGCGCGTGCGAACTGACGTTGAACGGTGCGGTGTCGTACTACGGGACGATGCTCGCGACGCACCTGGCGCAGACGCCCCGGTGTCCGATGCTGTTTCACTTTGGTGCCACCGACAGCCATTCGCCGCCGGAGCTGATCGAAACGGTAAGGACGAAGCTTCCGACGGCCGAGACTTACGTCTACGAGGCCGGTCACGCGTTTGCCAATGAAGCGCGTGCCAATGTCTACGTCAAGGAAGCCGCCGAGGCCGCGCACGCGCGCACGCTGGCGTTTCTGCTCAGGACGCACGCGCGCTAGCCGCCCGACAGCCCAAGGGCGCGCCGGGGGCACATGGCCGAGGGTAGATTGGCATCGATGGTGCGGAACGGCGCGGCGGTGCTGGTGAAAGCCTGCGCGTTTCTGATCACGCTGTCGTGCGTCCTGTGGAATCTCGATCTGCCCACGCGGCTGCGCATCGCGGTGCTGACCGAACAGTACCTGTCGCTGGTGCTGGGCATGTCGATTTGCATCGTGTTTCTGAACCTGTCCTGGAGACGCCAGCGCGATGGCGGGATCAGCGTGCTCGATCTCGGCTGCGCGCTGCTGGGGCTGAGCACGCTGGGCTATGCGGCGTTTGCCTATGCCGGGTTGCTCAACGAAATAGCGTTTCGCCCGCCCGTTCTGACCTTCATCGGCACGGTGGTCACGCTGCTGGTGCTCGAAGGGGTACGGCGCAGCTCGGGCTGGTCGCTGTTCATGATCGTGGCGGTGTTCATCGCCTACGCGCTGATGGCGCACCTGGTGCCCGGGCCTCTGGTGGGACGCAACCTCAGCCTGGTGCAACTGGTCCAGTACGTCGGTTTCGATCCGAGCGCCGTATTCGGTACACCGCTGAAGGTGGGCGCGGAGATCGTCATATTGTTCGTCTTTTTCGGCACGCTGCTGTTTCTAGCCGGGGGCGGGGAGTTCTTCACCGACCTGTCGCTGGCGGCTACCGGACGCACGCGCGGGGGTGCGGCGAAGATTGCCGTGGTGGCTTCTGCACTGTTCGGTTCCATCTCGGGCAGCGCGGTCTCCAACGTCGTCACCACCGGGGTGATCTCGATTCCACTGATGCGACGCGGGGGCTACACGGCAGTCGATGCAGGAGCGATCGAGTCGGTCGCCTCGACCGGGGGTCAGCTTGCCCCGCCGATCATGGGGGCGGCGGCGTTCCTCATGGCGGAATTTCTGGACATTCCCTACATGGCGGTGGCCGCCGCGGCGATCGTGCCGGCAGCGTTGTATTACTTCAGCGTTTTCGTGCAGGTCGACCTGATGGCCGCGCGCGATCGGATCGCGGTGGTCGATCAGGATATTCCGCGGCTCACGCACGTGCTCTGGCGAGGCTGGCACCTCCTGATCCCCTTTGTGCTGCTGCTCTATGCGCTGTTTGGCATGAATTCCGAACCCGAGGACGCGGCTCTGATGTCGGCCGTATCGATCGTCGTGGTGGGTTTTCTGCGTCCCTACGGAGGACATCGGCTGACGCTGGGCAAGCTGCGCGATGCGTTCATCGACACCGGCACCTCGATGGTGGAGCTGGTGTTGATCGTCGCAGCGGCCGGATTCGTGATCGGCATTCTCAATATCACGGGGCTCGGCTTTGCGCTGACACTGCTGCTGGTCGATATCGTAGGGGGCAACCTGGTGCCGATCCTGCTGTTGTCGGCAGGGATCTGCATCGTGCTCGGCATGGGCATGCCGACCTCCGGGGTCTATGTGCTGCTGGCGGCGTTGGTGGGTCCGGCGATTGTTTCGGCAGGCGTCGATCCGATCGCTGCACACCTGTTCCTGCTCTACTTCGGGATGATGTCGATGATCACGCCGCCGATTGCGCTGGCGGCGTTCGCCGCGGCGGCGATTTCCAAGGCCGACGCGATGGCCACCGGGCTGGCGGCGGTTCGCATCGGCTGGGCGAGCTTCGTGATTCCGTTCATTTTTGTGGGCACGCCGGCGCTGCTGCTCAAGGGTACGCCGGCGGACATGATCGCGGACCTCGTCGAGGCGATGATCGGCATCTTCGCGATGTCGGTGGCGGTCGTCGGATTCTTCGACCGAAAGCTGGGCATGCTGGCGCGCGTGGGGCTGGCTGCGCTTGGGGCGGCGACCCTGCCGCTGGCCCTGGCGCATCCTGCTTGGGGCACGGTCAATCTGGTCTGCGCGGCGACGGTGGCGGCACTGCTGGGCTACCGGCTGCTGGTGGGGCGTGCACCGGTTTCGGCATGAGTTGCAGTAGCAGCGCGAATTTCCTTCAACACAACGGGAGTACAAATCATGAGAACACGCATCACACGAACACTGGGTGCACTGGCCCTGTGCGGGGGACTGACAAGCGCGCCGGTGGCGCTGGCGCAGGTGGTGGGCATCGCCACCGACCAGCAGGGCAGCCTGGGGTACAACACCGGCCAGGCGGTGGCCAAGATCGCCAACCAGAAGGCCAAGATCGTGGCGCGCATCCAGCCGATGTCGGGCACCGCGGCTTATATACCGCTGATCGATCGCAACGAGGTGCAGTTTGGATTCTGCAACCTGGTGGAGGCCGAGTACGCGCTGACGGGGACCGGGAACTTCGAGGGCAAGAAGAATTCGAATCTGCGCATGGTCGGAGTCATGTTCCCGCTGACCACCGGACTGATGGTGGCGGCCGATTCGGGCATCAAGAGCATCAAGGATCTTTACGCCAAGCGCGGCAGCCTGCGCATCGCCTCCGAATACACGGCCTCGACCATCATCAAGTACTACATTGCCGGGGCGCTTGCCAACGGCGGCATGAAGTACGAGGACTTCAAACAGGTGCCCGTCTCGGGCTTCGTCAAGGGCATGGCTGCGCTGGGCGACGGACTGGTCGACGTGACGCTGATCAGCCTGAATTCGGCCGGGGGCAAGAAGGTGAACGCGCAGCTGCGCTCGCGCGGGGGCATTCAGTATGTCTCGCTGGACGATTCGCCGCAGGGCCAGAAGCTGTTCAAGGACTTTCTGCCGGCGGCCAACATCGTGCACATGAAGGCCAACCCGAACATTCCCGGGCTGAAGGAAGCGGCCAATATCATCCAGATTCCCTGGGTGATGGTCACCAACAAGGACGCTCCCGAAGAATTGGTCTACGCGATCACCAAGGCGGTGGTCGAGAACAACAAGGACCTGGGCGATACCTTCGGCGCGTTCAAGCGCTGGAGCGCAAGGAAAATGGTCCCGGCGACCAAGGTCATGTACCACCCCGGTGCGCTCAGGTACTACCAGCAGGCCTCGGTGACGGTCGGGAAGTAGCTGCGCCTAGGGATCAAGCACGTTCACCGGAGGGCGCGCCGGCCGCCTGCCGGGTCCGCCGGTATCGGCAACGGCGCGCCGCGCTTGCGGACACATGAACCCGAATCGCCGGCACGGGCGGCTATCGCGTGCCGGCGCGCTTGCGCAAATGCGCGAGCAGCGCGAGGCCCGAGCAGCTCACAGCGATCGCGCAAACAGGCAGCCACCCGGCATGAGCGAGGGCGGTGCTGGCGAGCAGTGCGCCGGCCGCGTTTCCGCCCCACACGCTCGCCGCATAGACGGTGTTGAAACGGCTGCGTGCGTCGCTGGCGAGCGTGTTGACGTGCACTTGATTCGCGACCATGGTGATGCGTATGCCAACGTCGAGCACCACCGCCCCCGCGATGACGGCGCCGATCCACAGCCCCGCAAAACCCAGTACGACAAACGAGACCAGCACCAGGATGGCGCCCCCGGTCACCACCGGCCCGACGCCGCGACGGTCCGACCAGCGCCCCGCAGCGCTCGCGACGATAATGCCTGCTGCGCCAGGGATTCCCATCAGACCGGCCTCGCTGGGTCCGAGGTGGTGAAACAGCGCCAGCATCGGCGCGATGGTGGCCCAGAAGGCGCCATAGCTGATACCGAGCAGGAACTGGGTGCCCGAGACGCGGCGCAGTTTCTCGTGCCTGCGCAGAAGCTGCGCCATCGACCCGATCAGCGCCAGATAGTCGATCGGCGATCCTCCCCGCATCGCGGGCAGGCGCTTGGCGAGCGCGGGGAACAGGACCAGCATCATCAGCGCGGCGATGACGAACATCCAGCGCCATCCGAGGTGTGCGGCGACGAATCCGCCGGCCATGCGGGCGAACAGAATGCCCAAGAACACCGCGGTCAGCGCGGAGCCGAGCTCGCGCCCGCGTTCGCTCGGGCGCGCCAGCTCCGCGACGATGGCGACGAAGCTCGCGCCGATCGAACTGCAGGCGCCCGCGACGAAGCTCGCGGCCGCCAGAATGGACAGCGTCGGCGCAGCCGCCATCGCCAGCAGCACCGGAACGAGCACCGCGATCTGTGCCAGGACCAGCGTGCGCTTGTCCAGCCGGTCGCCGAGCGGCACGACGAATACGAGTCCCGCCAGGAATCCACCGAAGGTGAGCGTTGCCACCCAGCCCACTGCCGCGGTGTCCGCGCCAAAGTCGGCGCCGATCGCGCTCAGCATAGGGGTCTGGAAGTGGATGACCCCGGCGCCGGCAAACAGCGACACGGCCATCAACGTCATCAGGCCTCGGTCGGTCGCCTTTTCTGTGTTCATAGGTTCGAGGATGCCATAGCTATCGCAGTGCCGGTGCGGCATGTCCGCGGCGTTCGGGGCAGTTTCCCAGCGCCGCGGCCGGCGTATGATTGCCAGGTGCCTGGGCGGGCGCCGCCGGCAATCCTGGCGAATGGCGATCTTGTATACGCCCGGCAAATGCGGGGAATGCAGGAATGAGACCTGGTCGCGAATTGCCCGTGTGGCGCTCGATGCTCTATGTACCTGTTAACGTCGATCGCTTCGTGGATCGGGCGCACACGCGCGGCGCCGATTGCATCCAGCTCGATCTGGAGGACAGCATCCCGCAGGCCGAGAAGGAAAAGGCGCGCAGCCTCGTTCGTTCGGCTGCCGCCAAGGTACGCCGCGGAGGCGCCGACGTTCTCGTGCGGATCAACCGGCCGTTGTCGCTCGCGGTGCGCGACCTCGAAGCGTCTGTTTGTTCCGAGGTGGACGGGCTTGCGATCGCAAAGGTGGACGGGCCCTCGCACGTGAGGCTTCTCGACGAGATGGTCACAGATCTGGAGCGCGAAGCCGGGCTCGATGCGGGCCGCACCAGGTTCGTCCTGATGATCGAGACGCCGCAGGCTTACCTCGACATGCGAGCGATCGCACAGGCGAGTCCGCGCGTCGCGGGCATGACGATCGGTGATGAGGATTTTGCGCTGGAATGCGGCATGCAGGCCGATGGCGAGGCGCTGCTGCAGGCCAAGCAGCAGATGATTGTCACCGCCCGCGCGGCGGGCGTGATGCCATTGGGCTTCATCGACAGCATCGCGGATCTTTCCGATGCGGAAGCGTTCCGCGCCATGGCCCGTCGCTCACGCCGGCTCGGGTTCGATGGAGCGAGCTGCGTCCATCCGGCGCAGGTCCAGATTGTCAACGAGGAATACACGCCGGATGTCGACGCGCTGACCTTTGCCCGACGCGTCGTCGAGGGTCACCGCGAAGCTGGAATGATCGGGCGCGGAGCGTTTCGAATCGACGGCAAGATGATCGACCTGCCGGTCGTGGCACGCGCGCAGCGCCTGCTTGCGCGTTTCGAGGCGATTCAGGAACGCGAGCGGCGGACCCGGGCTGCGATGACCGCGGTGGGGTGAACCGCGCCGCGGCCGAAGCGCGAAATCGAATCGGGCGACCGGCCGGCCGCGCGCGAGGCAACCTCGGTTGCTGGCCAGATACGATCCGTTTCGGCGCCTGCTGTTGCAGCGCGCCAATTGCAAGCTATACTCGTCCCCCCCGCGACCGAAATCCGGAGCCAAATTGATATGAGAATCGAAACCCTGGCAGTACATGCCGGCTATGCGCCTGAGCCCACCACCAAGTCCGTTGCAGTGCCGATTTACCAGACCACGTCGTACGCCTTCGACGATACGCAGCACGGCGCGGATCTGTTCGACCTGAAGGTGCAGGGCAACATCTACACGCGGATCATGAATCCCACCCAGGACGTGCTCGAAAAGCGCGTCGCCGAGATGGAAGGCGGCGTCGCCGGTCTGGCGCTGGCGTCGGGGCAAGCTGCGATCACATATTCGATCCTGACCATCGCCGAGGCGGGCGACAACATCGTGTCGGCGAGCACGCTCTACGGGGGCACCTACAACCTGTTCGCGCACACGTTGCCGCAGTTCGGCATCGAGACGCGGTTCGCCGATTATCGCGAGCCGGACGCATTCGAGAAGCTGATCGATGGCAAGACCAAGGCGCTGTTCGTCGAGTCGATCGGCAATCCGCTGGGTAACATCACCGACTTCGAGAAGATCGCCGCCATCGCACACGACCACGGCGTTCCGCTGATCGTCGACAACACCGTGCCGACGCCCTATCTGCTGCGTCCTTTCGAGCACGGCGCCGACATCGTCGTGCATTCGCTGACCAAATATCTGGGCGGTCACGGCAATTCCATCGGCGGCATCATCGTCGATTCCGGCAAGTTTCCGTGGGCGGAGCACAAGAAGAAGTACCGCCGGCTGAACGAGCCCGATGTCTCGTATCACGGCGTGGTGTACACCGAGGCGCTCGGTCCCGCGGCATACATCGGCCGCGCCCGCGTGGTTCCGCTGCGCAACACCGGTGCGGCGATTTCCCCCTTCAATGCTTTCCTAATCCTGCAGGGCATCGAGACGCTGCCGGTGCGCATGGACCGCATCACGGAGAACACGCTCGCGGTGGCCAAGTTCCTCAAGGGGCACAAGAAGGTGACGTGGGTGAATTACTCCGGCCTGCCGGATCACAAGGACCACGCGCTCGCCCAGAAATATATGGGTGGACGACCATCCGGGATTCTCACCTTCGGCGTGCAGGGGGGAATGGCAGGCGGAACGCGTTTCCAGGATGCGCTCAAGCTGTTTACTCGCCTTGTGAACATCGGCGATTCCAAGTCGCTCGCGTGCCATCCTGCCTCGACGACGCACCGGCAGCTGTCGGTGGACGAACTGGAGAAGGCCGGCGTCACCGAAGATACCGTGAGACTGTCCATCGGCATCGAGCACATCGAGGATCTGAAGGAGGATCTCGATCAGGCGCTGAAAGTCGTTTGAGACGGGTGCTCCGATCCGGCGTCGCAAGCCGAAGCAAACGCGGTCGACGCGCGAGATCGGCCGTGTCAATGACTGAGTGAAAGGCTCACGCCGATGCCGGTAGCCAATGTCCGCGGTATCAAAATCAGCCATGAGGTGTTCGGGGACAGCGGGCCGTGGCTCGCGCTGATGCCGGGCGGGCGGCGCGGTTACGGGGAGTTCGTCCCGCTGGCGCGCAAGATTGCGGCACGGGGATTTCACGTGCTGCTGCACGACCGCCGCAACACGGGCGCTTCGGAAATTCTGATCGAGGGCAGCGAGGGCGAAGAGGAAATCTGGGCCGACGACTTGTGGCTGCTGCTCGGGCAGCTCGGCGCCGCACCTGCGTTCATCGGCGGCGCGTCTTCCGGTGCGCGCATGTCGATTCTGGTCTATCTGCGTCACCCGGAGGCGGTACGGGGCCTGTGCCTGATGCGTGTCACAAGCGGCGAATTCGCGGCCGGCAGGTTGCCCGAAATGTACTACGGACAGTTCATACGCGCGGCGCGTGAGGGCGGCATGGCCGGCGATTGCGCAACGGAGCAGTACCGGGAACGCATCGCCGCCAATCCTGACAACCGCGAGCGCCTGATGCGCATGGATCCGCTGCGATATATCGAGGTGATGTCACACTGGCTGGAGTTGTTTACCCGCGGGCCGATTGCTCCGGTGATGGGCGTTTCGGAGTCGGACCTTCGCTCGATCAGAGTTCCGTCCATCGTCATTCCGGGTAACGACAAGACGCATTCCATCGGCGGCGGACGCGCCGCTCAGGCGGCCATTCCCGGCAGCGAATTGTTCGAACTGCCTGTCGAAGACCAGGACGTACCGCTGGTGGAATTTTCGGCATGGGCTGAACACGAGCCGGCAATCAGTGCCGCGCTCGCCGATTTCATGAACCGCGTCGCGGGTCGGCACTGAACCGCGCCGGCCCGGATCTGAGGGGTGCGATCGCATGCGCCGCACCGTTATTCGACTGCGCGTGATCCGCAAGCGAGAAGCGACATGGCTGATTCGATTCAACGATCCGATTCGATAGACAGTTCGGGTTTTCCCCTCGGATTCAAGGTCGCGCACGGCGGGCAACGCCCGGGCGTCATCGCCGACAGTGCTTCCAGGGACATCTTCCGCGTCGAGCTTCGCGCGATGGGTGGCCACCAGAAGGAGGCGGTCGTCACCGAAGGCAGCAAAGGATCCAGTTTCCGGGCCGTCAGCGACGAAGGCCCCGGATTGAACGGCACCGACCTCGCGCCCAATCCGCTTTCCTTCTTTGCGGCCGCATTGCCGGCGGACATCATGAACCGCTTCATGCAAATCGCCCGCGCCCAGGCCGTTCAGGTGACTGAACTTTCGTCGGAACAGACGACCGTCTATGCGTTCGAGGGCTCATTGATGAAAGGAGACGGCAAGGGCTCGGCGCAGAACCCGCGCGTCAAACTCAAGCTGAAGTCGACTGCTCCGTTGGCCAAGCTGCAGGAAATCGCGCGCGCCGCGCTGCTTGCGTCGCCGCTGGCGGCACTGTGCCGCGTGCCGCTTGAAAACACCTTCGCGCTGTACGCGAACGGCCGACGGCGCACGTTCGCTGCGCTGACGCAATCGCCCGCGCCCGACGCGACCGACCCGCTCAAGGTATGGAAGGGGGTGCCAACGCCGCTGGACCCGGCGAGCGACGCTCCCGCAATGCTCGCCAAGCTCGGCCCGATACCAACCGAATCGCCGCAGCCGCCGCAGACCGACGCAGCCGGGCGGCGCCTGATACGCATGGCGCGTTCGCCGGCATCTGACGGCGAACGCGGCGCATGCCGCGCGACGAAGCGCTTGATCCGGCGCAAGCTTCCACGTTCAACGCGCCATCCGAGGTCTACCCCTACTATCAGTAGGGGCAAGGGCCGATGAGAGGCGCCGCGTTTCTGCGGCAGACACATGCGCAGCAGAGGTCATGCGACGGAAATACCATCTCGCGAGGCCATTGTTTGACTGATGGTGTTGACCGCGCGCGAGGCCTCAATGTATAAGATCGGAACCGTACTGAATGGATATTCAGTCAGGCTAAATCCGACTGGAATCGTAGGTCATTTGGAGCGGGATACGCACAAGAAATCTGCACGGGACGCATGGACCAGGAAAAGGCGTGGAAATAGTAGCCCCGATCAAGGAGATCACCGATCTCATCAAGGTCAACGGCGGGACGTCGTTTCAGTTCTGCTATCAATGCGGGATCTGTGATGTCGTTTGTCCGTGGAACAGGGTCACGTCCTTCAGCATGCGCAAGATCGTCCGGCAGGCGACATTCGGCCTGACCGCGATCGAGCAGGAAGACATCTGGCGTTGTACCACCTGCGGAACCTGCCCGCAGCGCTGTCCGCGGGGAGTCAATCAGATCGAGGCCGGGGTATCCCTGAGAAAGATCGCCACGGAATATGGTGTCTTTCCCGATTCAGTCGCTCCCATCGTGACCGTGAGCGGGAGCCTGATGGCCGAAGGCAACCCCTTCGATATCGAACGGGGCAAGCGGGCGGACTGGGCGCAGGGCCTGCCGGTGAAGACCTTCGCCGAGGGCACGGAAATCCTGTATTTCCCCGGCTGCTATCTGAGCTACGACCCGCGCCTGAAGAAGGTGGCTGCTGCGACCGCGCACATCCTCGATAAGGCCGGCGTGGATTTCGGCATACTGGGACCCGAGGAGAGCTGCTGCGGGGAAAGCATACGCAAGACGGGCAACGAATCCTTGTTCAAGCACCTGGCCAAGCAGAACATCAAGGCGTTCATCGATCGCGGGGTGAAGAAGATCCTTGTCTCCTCACCGCACTGTTACCATACTTTCAAGAACGAGTACCCGGAATTCAACGTCAACTTCGAGATTGTTCATATCTCCCAATTCCTGCGCGATCTGATGAATGATGGACGAATCGCACCGGTGCGGGAATACGAAAAGAAGATCACCTACCACGATCCGTGCTACCTCGGCCGGCACAACGGAATATTCGATGCGCCACGGGACGTCTTGAAACAGGTCCCCGGCGCGGAGTTGACGGAAATGGCGGAAAACCGGGAAAACAGTTTCTGCTGCGGCGGAGGCGGAGGAAGGATATGGATGGAAACGCCCAAGGGCGAACGATTCTCCGATCTCAGACTGAAGCAGGCTGTTGACGTCGGTGCCGAGGTGCTGGTCACGGCCTGCCCCTACTGCATCACCAATTTTACCGACAGCAGCCTGAGCCTGGAAAACGGTCGTTCGATCGAGATCAAGGACATCACCGAAGTCATCCAGGAAGTGATCTAGATCCCAGACGAGATATCTTTCAAGGCAAACAGAGTGAACATCGCGCCAATTTCAGGACTGACAGCCAGCGGTCCAAAGATCGACAACAAGGGTGACGTAATGGTTGTCGGCGGCGGGATCAGCGGCATTCAGGCGTCTCTCGATCTCGCGGAAGCCGGTTTCAGGGTCTACCTGGTGGACAAATCGCCCGCCATCGGCGGCAAGATGTCGCAGCTCGACAAGACGTTCCCCACCAACGACTGCTCCATGTGCATTGAATCTCCCAAGTTCATTGAATGCAGCAGGCACCCGAACATCGACATCCTGAGCAATACCGAGATTCACCGCGTCGAGGGGGAAGCAGGCAGTTTCAGGATCACGGTGACCAAGAAGCCCCGCTACGTGATCGAAGACAAGTGCACGGGCTGTACCACCTGTGCCCAGTACTGCCCGGTGCAGGTTCCCGATCCCTACAACGAAAACATGTCGTTGACCAAGGCGGTCCACATACACTTTTCGCAGGCGGTGCCGCTGATCAGCTACATCGACCCGGAGACCTGCCTGTACCACCAGGACGAAAAATGCAATATCTGCGTCGGCGTCTGCCAGCACGGCGCAATCGATCTGCATCAAAAGCCGGAGACGCTGGAAATCGGCGTCGGCGCGGTCGTTCTGTCTCTGGGCTACGAGGCGTTCAATCCGGCCGTCAGGGGCGATTTCGGCTACGGCACGATGAAGAATGTCGTAACCAGCCTGGAATTCGAACGCATCATTTCCGCCACCGGGCCCTACGAAGGAGAGATCAGGCGTCCGTCGGACGGCAAGCATCCGCACAGGATCGCGTGGATCCAGTGCGTCGGCTCCCGGCAGGTGATACCGGGCGGCAACACCTATTGCTCATCGGTGTGCTGCGCATATACCCAGAAGCAGGTCATTCTGGCGAAAGACCATTACGCGGATCTCGACGTAACGGTGTTTCACAACGACATCCGCGCCTTCGGCAAGGATTTCGAGCGCTATTACCAACGGGCCGAAAGACTCTCCGACGTTCGATTTGTCAGAAGCTACGTTTCGGTCGGCCGGGAGGTTCCCGCGAGCCGCAATGTCACGATCCGTTACGCCACCGACAGCGAAGGCGTGAAGGAAGAGGAATTCGACCTGGTCGTGCTGTCGGTCGGAATGAGCCCGCCGAAAGACGGGGCGGAGCTGGCGAAGAAGTTCGGCATTGAACTGAACGCGCACGGGTTCTGCAAGACCAATCCGCTCAATCCGATCGAGACCTCCCGCCCGGGAATTTTCGTCAGCGGCGCGTTCCAGGGCCCTGCGGACATTCCGGAGTCGGTCGTGTCCGCGAGCGGCGCCGCGGCGCTGTGCGGCCAGCTGCTCGCCGAGCAGCGCGGCAAGTTGAGCAGAGAGCGGGTCTATCCGCCCGAGCGCGACGTTTCGCAAGAGGAACCCAAGGTCGGGGTCTTCGTGTGCCATTGCGGCGCAAATATCGGCAGGGTGGTCGATGTCCCCTCGGTGGTCGAATTTGCGTCCAAGCTGAAGAACGTGACTCATGCCCAGGAGAGCCTGTTCGCCTGTTCCACCGAGAACGCGCAGCAGATCTCCGACGCAATACGCGACAAGGGACTCAACCGCGTGGTGATAGCCGCGTGCACGCCCAGGACGCACGAACCGCTGTTCCGGGATACCTGTCGCGAGGGAGGCATCAACCAGTATTTCTTCGATATGGCAAATATCCGCGAGCATTGCTCCTGGGTGCACTCGCGCGAGAAGGAAGAAGCCACCGAGAAGGCCAAGGACATCGTCCGGATGTCGGTGGCGCGCACCACGCTGCTGGAGCCTCTGCAGGAAATCGAACTGCCGATCAACAAGGCGGTCCTGGTGATCGGCGGCGGGATTGCCGGAATGACCAGCGCGCTGAACATGGCCGTGCAGGGCTTCGAGGTCTATCTGGTGGAGCGCGATGACGACCTGGGCGGAATGGCGCGCCGGATTCACTACACGCTGGAAGGCATGGACGTGCAGGCCTTTTTGGCCGATCTGACGCGCAAGGTCTATCAGCATCCGTCGATACACGTCGTCACCGGTTCGGTCGTCAAGGAGGTCGCAGGGTACGTGGGCAACTTCACGACCCGCGTGCAGACGGGTCGCCGTACACGGGAAATACGCCACGGCGCCGTGATCGTCGCGATCGGAGCGGAGGAATACAAGCCGGCCGAATATCTGTATGGGGAAAATGAGCGGGTAGTGACCCTGCTCGAGCTGGAGGGGCGGATCGCCAGCAGGGACGAGACGGTGATGAACGCCGAGAACGTGGTGATGATCCAGTGCGTGGGCTGCAGAACGGCGGAGAGGAATTACTGCAGCAGGGTGTGCTGCAGCCAGGCGATCAAGAACGCATTGAAATTGAAGCAGATGCGACCAGGGATCGAAGTTACCATCATCTTCAGGGACATGCGCACGTACGGGTTCAAGGAGGATTACTACCGCGAGGCGGCCAGCAAGGGCGTGCGTTTCATCCGCTACGAACCGGGCGACAAGCCGCTGGTCGAGGCGGTCGATGAGGGCGGCCGAAAGATGCTGAGGATTACCGTCGCCGATCCGATTCTGGGTCAGAGGCTCGCGCTCGATGCCGACCTGCTGGCGCTCGCGGCCGCCGTGGTGCCCTCAAGCACGCGCCACGAGCTGTCGAAGATGTTCAAGGTACCGCTGAATCCGGACGGATTCTTCCAGGAGGCGCACGTCAAGCTCAGGCCGCTGGACTTCGCGGCCGACGGAGTGTTTCTGTGCGGGACGGCGCATTATCCGAAACATGTTTCGGAGGCGATCAGCCAGGCCTACGGTGCCGCAAGCCGGGCCATCAACGTGCTGTCGAAGAACTCCGTTACCGCCACCGGGGCCATCTGCGACGTGCACGAGGATGCTTGCGTGGCGTGCGGGGCCTGCATTTCGGCCTGCACCTACGACGCGATCGACTTCTATGACACATCCGCGGGCAGGAAGGCGAGGGTGAATCCGGTCCTGTGCAAGGGGGACGGTCTGTGCAATACCAAGTGCCCCACGAAGGCCATTTATCTGAATCATTACACCGATGAAGAAATCCTCTGTCAGATCGATGCGGCGTGAATCGCGGTCGCAGGCACATATGAGCAAGGCGCGAAACTTTTTGGAGATGAATCCGGTTTCGTATACGAGATCAGAGAGAGGCAACATCACGCTCGGCGGCCCGGGCATGCTGGACTTAGGAGTCATTTGACGATGAGTGCCCCGCAAGAATTCAAGCCGCGCATACTGGGATTCCTGTGTAACTGGTGCAGTTATGCCGGCGCGGATCTGTGCGGCGTTTCGCGCTATCAATATCCGCCGAGCATCAAGGTGATCCGGGTGATGTGCTCGGGCAGGGTCGACCTCGAGTTCGTGCTGCGGGCATTATCCAACGGGAAGGACGGCGTGTTCGTCGGCGGCTGCTGGCTGGGCGAATGCCACTACGTCACCGAAGGCAATTACGATGCATTGAGCATGATGCATCTGGGCAAGAAACTGCTTGAATGCGCCGGGCTGAATCCGGACCGGTTGCGGCTCGAATGGGTGTCCGCGAGCGAAGGAAACCGCTACGCGGAAATCGTTACCGATTTCACCGCCAGGCTGAAGGAACTGGGCCCGCTCGGCGCGGGCGAGGGCATGGACAAGAAGACGGTGAATCTCAAGCTGGAAGCGATCACGAGGATACTTCCGTACATCAAGCTGGTGGAACGGGAGAAGCTGCGGGTGCGTTTCGCGGACAAGGCCGGGTACGAAGCGTTTTTTTCGAGCGACCAGCTCAATTCGCTGTTCAGGGAAACAATCGGGGAGAAACTGGCAATCAGCCAGATCATGGTGCTGCTGCAGGAGCGCGCGCTTTCCACCGGCGAGATCGCCGGCAGTTTGGGCATGAGCGCATCCGAAGTGGCGAAGCATCTCAACACTTCGGCCAGGGCGAAGCTGGTCAGGTTCGACGAGCAGCAAAAACGCTTTGCGCTTGCGTGATCAAGCGGTAATGGAATAGGGCGGAGCGGGCAGGGTGGGCGAAGCGAACGGCGCGAAGGACTGAGGACTATGGATACGGCAAGAATCGAGAGCATCATCGACAGCCACGACGGCGAAGCGAGCTCGCTGATCCAGATCCTGCTGGACATACAGAACGAACTTCACTGGTTGCCCGCTGAAGCGCTGCAGCTGGTCAGCGAAAGATTGCAGGTTCCGATGAGCCGGATCCAGCATACGGCGACCTTTTACAAGGCCTTCAGCCTGGTTCCAAAGGGGCGTCACGAAATCAATATCTGCATGGGGACCGCGTGTCATGTCCGCGGCGCCCCGCGCGTGCTGGAAGTGGTGCAGAACATAACCGGAATCCAGCCCGGCGAGACCGACCCGGACATGAAATTCAGCCTCGATACCGTCAACTGCCTGGGCTGTTGTGCGCTGGGTCCGGTAATGGAAATCGATGAGCAGCATCTTGGAAAACTGGTGCCCGACACGGCCGCCGAGGTGCTTAAGAAATATGAGTAAAGGAAGGCCAGTGATCAATTCGCCCGCCGAACTGGAGCAGCGCAGGCAGGAAATCCTGTCAGGACGGGATGCAGGCAAACCGCGTGTTTCAGTGTGCGCCGGTGCCGGATGTCTCGCGACCGGCGCGAGCGAGGTCATTTCCGCCTTTAACGCGGAAATCGAGAAGCAGGGCTTGACCGGGGAAGTGCGCGCGAAAGGGACCGGGTGTCCCGGATTCTGCGAGCGCGGCCCTGTCGTCGTCGTCGATCCGCAGCAGGCCTGTTATCTGCAGGTGACTCCCGACGATGTTCCCGAGATCGTCGCGCAGACCATCAAGGAAAACAAGATCGTCGAGCGCCTGCTCTACACCGATCCAACGACGAAGGAAAAGGCGGTACGCGAATCCGACATCCCGTTCTACAAGAACCAGGAACGCAACATCATCGGCAACAACATCAAGATCGACCCCAAGTCGATCGATGATTACCTGGCGCTGGGAGGATATTCCGCGCTGGCCAAGGCCCTGTTCCAGATGTCCTCCGAGCAGGTCGTCGAGGAGGTGCGCAAGTCCGGTCTTCGCGGCAGGGGCGGCGGCGGCTTTCCGACCGGAATCAAGTGGGATGCGGCCCGCAATGCACCGGGCGACACGAAATACGTGATCGTCAACGCCGACGAGGGCGACCCCGGGGCGTTCATGGACCGCGCGGTGCTGGAAGGCAACCCGCATTCGATACTCGAAGGCCTGATCATCGGCGCCTACGCGATCGGCGCCAACGAGGGATATGTCTACGTGCGCCAGGAGTACCCACTGGCGCTCGAGAACGTCGGCATCGCGATCCGGCAGGCGCGCGAAAACGGGTTTCTGGGCAAGAACATCCTTGGTTCGGGATTCGATTTCGACGTCAAGGTGCATCGGGGCGCAGGCGCGTTCGTCTGCGGCGAGGAGACGGCGCTGCTTCTGTCGCTGGAGGGCAGACCCGGCGAGCCCAGGTCGAGGCCGCCGTTTCCGGCTACCAAGGGCCTGTGGGGCAAGCCGACCAACATCAATAATGTCGAAACCTGGGCCAACGTGCCGCTGATCATCAACAGGGGCGCCGACTGGTTCAATCAGTTCGGGACCGCCAAGAGTAAAGGCACCAAGATCTTTTCGCTGGTCGGCAAGATCAGGAACACCGGCCTGGTGGAGGTGCCCATGGGCGTGACGCTCAGGGACATCATCTACAAGATCGGCGACGGAATTCCCGGCGACCGGAAGTTCAAGGCGGTGCAGACCGGCGGCCCGGCCGGCGGATGCATCCCGGAGGAACACCTGGACATACCGGTCGACTTCGACGAACTGATCAAGGCGGGCGCCATCATGGGCTCGGGCGGGATGATCGTGATGGACCAGGATACCTGCATGGTCGATGTCGCCCGGTACTTCGTGAATTTTCTCACCCAGGAGTCGTGCGGAAAATGCTCGCCGTGCCGCGAGGGCATCAAGCAGATGCACCGAATCCTCACCAACATCACCGAAGGCAGGGGCAAAGACGGGGACATCGAACTTCTGGAAGAACTGGCGATGTCCACCGGAAGCGCGTCGCTGTGCGCGCTGGGACGAAGCGCACCGAATCCGGTTCTGAGCACCCTACGCCACTTCAGACAGGAGTATGAAGCGCACATCAGGGAAAAACGCTGCCCCGCATTCTCGTGCAAGGAACTGGTTTCCTACTATATTGATCCGGAGAAATGCGAGGCCTGTTTGATCTGCTTCAGGAAATGCACTTCGGAAGCGATCCAGGGTGCCAAGCACAGGATACACGTCATCGATCAGGCAAAATGCAACAAGTGCGGAACCTGCTTCGAGGTTTGTCCGTCCCGCTTTGGCGCGGTGATGAGGCTTTCCGCCGAACCCGTTCCGGGACCGCTGCCGGATGAACTCAGAATCATAGTCAGGAAGAAGAAGGCCAAGAACGAGCAGAGAGAAACGATATGAGCAACGTTTCCTTGCAAATCGACGGCAAGGCGGTTTCGGCGAAAGAAGGCATGACCCTGCTGGAGGCCGCCCGAGGCGCGGGCATATCCATCCCCACGGTGTGCTATCACGAGAAGCTCGAGCCCTTCGGGGGTTGCCGGCTGTGCGTGGTGGAAGTGGAGGCTGGCGGGCGCAAGAGCCTGGTTGCGGCGTGCACCCATCCGGTGCAGCAGGACCAGACGGTGAACACCCGGTCCAAGCAGATCGACGGTATTCGCAAGGTGCTGACCGAGCAGCTGCTGGCATACGCCCCTGAATCCGAGGTCCTGCAGGCTCTGGCCCGGGAATACAAGGCCGACAAGGACCGCTTTCCGAGGGAACCGTCATTTTGCATTCTGTGCGGCCTGTGCGTGCGCTACTGCGCCGAGGTCAAGCAGAAGTATGCGGTCGGTTTCGTGGACCGCGGGCCGAGTAGGGAAATCAGCTTTGTTCCGGAGCTGGCCGCGACCGAGTGTTGGGACTGCAAGCAATGTTTCCCGCTGTGTCCCACGTCGGCGCTGCAGGCGGCCTTCGTCCTGACGCGATCGCTGAGGGCGTCGCCGTCACCGGCGAGACCCGCACTGAACAAGCAGGTCGAGACGGCTCCTGTTCCGGAATGAAATCGGGATTGGGGCATGCCGGCCGATCAGCGAACGATGGAAATGCTACCGAGGTTATAGCGAAGAGGTAAGACGATGAGGTACGCAGAAACGGGCTTCAACCTGGAAATCGATCTTTCCCGCGGCAGCATCGAAAAGGTGCAGACCGATCCGCGGGAGACCGCGCTTTATCTGGGCGGGCAGGGCATGGCGGCCAAGATACTGTTCGAGAGGGTGCCTGCCGGAACCGACCCTTTCTCTCCGGATAACCTGTTGATATTCAGTACCGGCCTGTTGCATGGCACGCCGGCCCCGGCGGCCAACCGCACCGTGGTAAACACGTTCTCGCCGCAGACCAACCTGATGTCGCATTCGCTGTTCGGAGGCTTCTTCGGCCCGGAATTGAAATATGCCGGTTACGACCGCATCATCATCCGCGGCAAGGCACCCGACCTCGTCTATCTGTGCATACACAACGACAAGGTGGAAATCCGCGACGCGAAGCACCTGCGCGGAAAGGGTTCCACCGAAACGGGAGACCTGCTGAAGAAGGAGCTGAAGGACCAGAAGGTTCAGGTCGCCGCGATAGGACTGGCCGGCGAGAACAGGGTCTACATGGCCTCGATCGAACACAACCATGCCAGCGCGGCGCGCGGCGTCGGCGTGATCATGGGGGACAAGCGGCTGAAAGCGATCGCCGTGCGCGGGACCAGGGAAGTCAACATCGCCAAGCCCGCCGAGATGTTCCAGGTGTGCCAGGACATCCACCAGAAGATGGCCGCCAGCAACGATTGCGGAGACTGGATGGCGACCGACGAGGACGACAGCTTCCACCACAACCACTTCGCCTGGGGCAACGCGCGCACGCGGATCAAGAACTACTGGAGCGATGAACTCCAGGAACGGTGGACGCGCTGGAAATACGAGCACATGGACCGGCAGACGGGCTGCTACAACTGCCCGAAGAAATGCCGCAACGTGATCAACTGGCCGGGGAAGCCACGGTTCGGCTACAAGTGCTTCGGCAAGGACACCTATCACATGGCGGCCTTTCTGGAGCTGGACTTCAGCTATGAAATCCTCGGTGTGGCCCAGGAGTACGGCGTCGACTCGTACGCGACGCCGCAGGTCATCGCATTCGCGCTGGAACTGCTCGAGGCCGGCATATTGACCGACAAGGACTTCCCGGGAATGCCTGCCGACAGCAGGGGACGGTTCTTCTATCTGCTGGAAAAAATCGTCCGCCGGGAAGGAATCGGCGACATCCTCGCCAACAGCGTTTCTCACGCTGCGCGTCTGATCGGCAACGGTGCGGAAGCGTTCGACCACAACACCACCAAGAAATTCGAGCAGTTGCCGATCAAGCTTGGAAAACTGAATCCGGCCTATTTCCTGATGATCGCCACCGGCGAGAAGATGAGCATCACCCAGATCGAAGGGTCGTTCCCGCAGGACCCGCTGCCGACGCCGGAGGAGAGGAAGGCGTTCGTCGACAAGTGGGAAGCCGTGCCGGACGAGAAGTTCAAGAAGTATTTCATGGAATGGGTGAAGCGCAGCGACATTTCGGACGAGCGGACCTGTGAAATCGTCGACTGGAACGAGGCGATGCACTACATCGACGACTCGATAGGAACCTGCGGATTCGTCTCCTCGTTCCGGGGCCAGTTCGGCGGCGGCGTCCCGTATCACATGAACAACATTCCGCAGATCATCGCGCTTGCGACCGGCATGGAAATGGACAAGGCCAGGCTTTGGAAGACCTTCCAGAGGATCCGCACGCTGGTCCGGGCGGTGAACGTCAAGCGCGGCCTGCGCAGGAAGGACGAACGTCCTCCGGAGGATCACTGGGCGGTGAGGGACGAAAAGTACGAGCAGGAATTGCTCAGCAAGTATTACGCGTTCAAGGGATGGAACGAACAAGGCATCCCCACGCGGCAGACGCTGGAGCTTCTGGATCTGGACTACGTCGCCGACGAGCTGGAAGAGGACGGAATCCTGTCGGCTGACGAAACGGGTTCCGCGGCGCAGCCGGTGGCGGAACCCGCCAAAATATAGAGCGACTGGGAGATTTTCGGTCATGGCCCTTCCGAGCAAGAAGATTGTCAAAGAGATCAAGGTTGATATCGAAAAGTGCACCGGATGCCGCGCGTGCGAGATGGCCTGTTCCGCCTTTCACGCGACGCCGAGGTACAGCACGATCAATCCGGCGAAGTCGCGCATCCGCATCGTCGCCGACGAAATCAGGGACGAATACGTGCCGCTGCGTGCGGCCGATTACACGCCTTCCGAATGCACCGGCCGGCACGTGTACCTGATCAATGGCAAGGAATACAGCGAGTGCAGCTTCTGTGGCGCGTCGTGCCCGTCGAGAGACTATTTTGTCGAGCCGGACTCCGGGCTGCCGCTGAAATGCGACATGTGCGAGAGTGTGCCGCCGCTGGCCGAGCCGATGTGCGTGCAGGTATGCGGGACCGACGCGCTGACCTACGTGGAGCGCGAAGAGGACCGCGAGCAGAAGGTGCAGCCCAAACGCGGGCAGATCGAAGTGGGATTGGAGTACCTGGTGCAGCAATACGGGATCGACGCGGTCGCCGAAAGCCTAAACGAGCTGGCCCGCGTGAAGAAAGCATAGGTTCCGGCATTTGCGCCGCGGCTGGCTGCGAGCGCGGCCGCATGTCCGGTTCAGCGGTCCATTGAGGATGCCAGCGAGGAGACCACCATGACACGCGTGCTCGAAGGAACCCGCGTACTCGAGTTCGGCACCTTCATCACCGGACCCTGCGCCGGAATGCTGCTTGCCGACCTCGGCGCGGATGTGGTCAAGATCGAGCAGCCGGGCAAAGGGGATCCGTTCCGCGGCTACGAGGGCAAGCTCTACAGCCCGCAGTTCCGCTCCTATAACGCCCGCAAGCGCAGCCTGACCCTCGACCTGAAGTCGGCGCCGGCGCGCGAGGTGGTGGAACGTCTCGTCGCAGGTGCCGACGTGCTGATCGAGAACTACCGGCCCGGGGTGCTCGACGGCCTGGGTTTCGGCCGGGAACGCCTGCACGGTCTGAATCCGCGGCTCGTCTACTGCTCCATTACCGGATTCGGAAGCAGCGGACCCTATGTCGACCGCCCCTGCTACGACACGGTGGCACAGGCGCTGAGCGGTTTCTTGAGCCAAAGCGTCGACGCGGAAAATCCGCGCGTGGTCGGACCGGCGCTGGCCGACGCGGTGAGCGGCATGTACGCAGCCTATGGAATCCTCGGCGCGCTGGTCGAGCGCGGACGCACCGGCAACGGTCGCCACGTCGAAGTGGCGATGCTCGACAGCCTCATCGCATTCGGAACCTCGCCGTTCGCGGGGTACTTCGCGACCGGAAAGGTTCCCGGCCCGTTGTCGCGGCCGAGCGTATCCCAGGCCTATGCGCTCGCTTGCGCGGACGGGAAGCTTGTCGCGCTGCATCTTGCGTCCGTCGACAAGTTCTTTCAGTCGCTGACGGCCGCGATCGGACGCAGCGAGCTCGCCTCCGACGCACGCTTCAGCTCGACCAGGTCGCGTGCCGCGAACTATGCTGAGCTGACGGCGGAGCTGCAGAGCGTGTTTGGAAAGCAGCCGCGGGAGTACTGGCTTGCACGGCTCACCGAGCACGACGTGCCGCACGCGCCGGTGGCGACGCTCGACGAGGTGTGCGCCGATCCGCAGGTGCGGCACAACGACGTGTTCCAGAAGATGACGCACCCGACCCACGGCGAGGTGATGAACGTGCGCAGGCCGGTCCTGTACGACGGCGACCGGGATGCCGGAGCGATGCCGCCGCCGGCGCTGGGCGAGCACAGCGAGGCGGTTTTGCAGGAACTCGGCTATGGCAGGGAAGCCATCGAGGCAATGAAGCGCGAGGGCGTCATCTGACCGACTACGGTAACCGATTGCGAAGGAGCAGCGATGAAGAACGAGAAACCCACGACCTCCATCTCGACGTTCGACGAGAAGGGATCCACGATCCGCGGCAAGAATCTCGTCGACGAACTGATCGGCGAGGTGACGTTTACCGACATGATCTATTTCTACATCCTGGGCCGCATGCCGACGCCCGCTCAGTCGAAGATACTCGATGCGGTGCTGGTGACCCTTGTCGATCACGGCATGCTGGGCGCGCTCGGCGCGCGGCTGGTCTACAGAAGCTCCCCTGACTGCCTGCAGGGCGCGGTCGCCGCGGGCATGCTCGGCGTCGGCAGCCAGTTCGGCGGCGTCATGGAGCAGGTCGGACGCCATCTCGAGGAGTTGATCGCGGCGCCGGATCCGGATGCGAAGGCGCGCGAAATCGTCACCGCGTACCGCTCCACCAAGCGGCCGCTGCCCGGATTCGGCCACAACGACTTTCGCCCCGACGACCCGCGCACCCCGAAGCTGCTCGCGGTCGCCGAAGCCGCCGGCGTGCCGGGCAAACACATCGCGGCATTGCGCACGCTGGCCCGGACGGTCGACAACGTGGTGGGCAAGCACATCACGATCAACGCCACCGCCGGAATGGCCGCGCTGCTCGGCGAACTCGGCGTGCCGTGGAAAATCATGCGGGGCTTCGCATTGATTTCGCGCGCGCCGGGCCTGGTTGGCCACATCTATGAAGAAACGCAGCGGCCCGCGGCGGGCTACGTCGGGCGGCTGGCGCAGGAATCCGTCGAGTACGTCGGCGAAAAATCGTCGCAGTAACGAGGGGGAAGAGGGCAGCGCGCGCCAACGCCTTGGCCGGCGGCGCGCACCGCCAAACGGCGGTTTTTCGCGTCCGATCCGTGACATGCGTGAGAGCAGCGCGACCGAGCCGCCCGTGCTACCGTGTGTTGCCCGAGACCGTCCCCGTCGGACGCAAAACCTCAGGCGGCCTGCGGGCTCGCCTTGCGTTGGCCCGGAAACGCGAGCGCCTCGGTAAGGAAATAGACAGCCTGTGCGTACGAAGTCGGGCAGAGCGCAAAGCATCCCTGGCAGTTCCAGCACTCGTTCGCGGCGAAAGCGCATCTCGGGGCGCGGCGTGCTGAGATCGTTGCCGTGCTCGCTGACGGAAACGCGGGCCGGTGAGGTACTGGTATACCATTTCCATCTTGGTTTGCTGACCTTCGGAAGCTTGCCGCGCTATGGCAATTTCCGGCAACGTCTGGCGCAGGATTGCAGCCACTGGCAATGTGGCGCGGGGATGTGTTACCCAGACGCCATCAATCATTTCGAAGGTTTCAATACCCTTCGGCAGTACCTGACTCCCTAGCACGGCGATTTCCGCTTTGGCGCTGCGCTGATCCTCCCGCAGCTTCGCCAGCCAACTATCGCTCCAGTTCTTGGTGCGCTTGGACTCGCAAAGAATCGTTCCGCTGGGCTTGCCACCCGCGCCGACACTCGATGCATCACGTCCCCGCCATATTCCCCTTCGGCACAGGTTCAATGGCATCGAAAGGGAATTTGCTGCGTAACAGGTTCTCAAGTTCAAGTTCTTGCACTTCGCCCTGCAATTGCTGCGAGCCTTGTTCGGCGCGCCGCTTGAGATCCTCGATCTGCTTCTGCATAGAGGAGATGGTCTGCTCCTTCTCCATCACCTTGAGTTTCATTTGCTCCTCGGTCTCCTTGCGGGCCTGGTCGCGCGTGGCGGAAAGCCCCTCCTGAATCCGCTTTTCCACTGTCAACTCCAGCTCACGCTTTGCGTCATCGAGCTCGCGCTGCTTTCGGATGAGTTCAGCCTGGGCCTTCTGAACCTCCGCAAGTTTTACGTTTCGCTGTTTGAGAACTTCCTGAAGGTCGGTGAGTTCTTTGGCCTTCTGATCAAGATCGGTCGCCGCAGCGAGTTTGGCTTTCCTGGCTTCTTCGGCGACGATCTTCGCTCGTTCCTGCAGCGGCTTTTCGGCGACCTGTTCCTCAACTGTCTCTTTGGCCTTGGCGAGCGCTTCCTCGCGCTCACGAAGCGAAGTTTCCCGCTTGGCGATGTCAGTGTCCTTCTGGGCCAGACGCTGCTCGTAGCCGCGACGAATCGACTCGATCAGCGGCGCCGCGAGCGATTCGGTGAGCTTGATCTCGGTCTTGCAGTTCGGACAAATAATCGTCGGCTCGGTCATGGGCCTATCCTGGCGGCACGCCAACTCACATCCCAATCACTTCTTCAGCTCTCGCAAATACCTCACCAGCTCGTGAACTCTTGTCGCCGGATTCACGGAGTCGGTGTCGCGGTTATGCTTTGTCAGTCTTTCCCCGTAGCTCAGCGCAGTGTCTAGTTGCGGGTGTAGACGTTCGAACACATCAGACAGCGCTTTGTCGTATTCCGGCATGTGGACGCGAACGGCGTTAATGACGTTGTCGCAGGCCGATCTACCGCCGGCAGCGACGAATGGCGCTGTAGAAAACGCGAAATGCAATAGAACCCAAAGTTCGAAGCATGGTACGGAAGTAATTTCCTGAAGCTTGCCGTCCCTGCCAATCTGCGATGCGGCGATTAGGTTCATGGCCTCCTGATAGTTTGCGTGACCATTCCGGTCAAAGACGCAGAACACACGATCGTAAATTTCACCCGCCCTCCGATACTCCTCAAAGGCGTGCTTCACGATACTAACCGGATCATTACCGTTCCCGGGAACGATCGTAATATTCGCGCTGCTCAATCGGTAAACGTTTCGCATTCCCCTCAGGTACGCGGGTTCGGTTTTCTCGCCCTCGCAAACAATAAGGACAACGTCGTATGGTTCGCGGACCGCCTCTTTTCTGCGATATGCACTCGCCGCCCGCGGCTTGCGCTTCGCCATCAGAGTTTCAGTTCACCAATGAACGGCAGCGCGCCGTACCTCCCTTTGAGGTAGCCCCGCTCTAGCGCCTCGTCCTTGCGAGGGCTGAATTCGGACAATGGATAGACCCGCGACGCGTTCTTCTCGTCTTTCTCGACGAACCAGATCTGGTCCCGCCGGAACATGTCGCCGTCCAGCAGCGACGTGTCGTGAGTGGTGAGGACAAGTTGCGCGTTCTTCGGGTTGGTCCCTCGACCGTGAAACAGGCGAATCAGAAATCGAGTCATCAGAGGGTGCAGGCTCGTGTCGAGCTCGTCGTAGAGGAGAATCTCCCCGTTCTTGAGCACGTTCAGCCATGCTCCGGCGGACTGGAACAAGATCTGCGTGCCGTGGGACTCGTCTCCAATATCCAACGGAACCGATTCGCTGGTGTCAATCCCATTGTGAAACGACGTCACGCGCATGAGCGTCGAAACTGGCCTTGCCGACAGCGGTTCGCGCACGAGATTTCCATCCACCGCCACCACCTGCATCGGCTCCCGCTGCAGCGACAAGTCGTCAATGCCCAAGTCTGCCGCATGAACGAACTGAAGCAGTTTTTGTTTGCCACCCGGCTGTTCCAACAACTGGAAAGTCAGCGACGGGTTGAGCTGCGAACCGCCCATTCCGATCACCACTAGTTTTTTCTGGAACCACTGGAATATCGGACGAAGTTGTTCGCTGTTCAACTGTATTGCCGTCGACAAAAACAGTGCATTACCGCGTGTGGCATCTCGCCACACGCGTGGGCTGCCCTTCAGCTTGGTGCTGAAGTGCCACTCATACTCTCTCTTTTTCGCGTGATATGTGCGCTCGAACCAGGTCTGCGGCCGCCCAACCGGATAGGCGATCAGCGACTCCTTGTGAAATCGTTCCGCGTCGACCGAAAAGCCGTACTCGTACCGCACGCCGTCGTCGGCGAAGACCACCTCGAATTCGCTAGGCTGATTAGTTGTCGCCTTGCTCAACTTGAAGGGGGTATGAACGATGCGCGCCCCTTCTTGGATAGTGGCCGAGTTGAGCACCAAACTCTGCATGAATTGCAGAGCCCAAAGGAAGTTGGTCTTACCGGCTGCGTTTGCACCGTAGATTACCGCCGAGCGAAGCAATCTTGGAAATCCCGGTAGTTCCGGATCGAATGTGTTCTCGCTCAGCAACTCCTTTGCCGCTCCCCCGACCAAGGTCAGGGTCTGCGTTCCCTTCACGGAGCGATAATTCGTCGCTCGAAATTCGATCAGCATGTCAAAATAGGCCTTGTATTTGAATTATGTGCCAAATTTTGCTAGAATAACGCGATAAACGCAACATAATGTTAATATGTGTAAGTTTTATCAACTATCGGGGTTACGGGTTCCCTACGATGCGGTATTGGTTATCCAAAATAAAGGCAAACAGAGATGACGAAGACACCGACGAATTCTCACAAACCGTGCGATGCGCGACAAGACGAAACGCTTTCCGAGCCGGTCCGGAGGAATATTCCCACCCGGGTGATCGGCCCCAAAAAGATCGATCCGAAGACGCGATTCGCACACAGGCAAGCAATCTTGGTGTGTCGCTCAAGCCCCCGACCAATCGCCCTACGGTAAGCGCAAACGATAGGGATAAGCGAGGGCGAACTGCTTCCGCTTGGCTGACTTTCCCTAGGCAGGTGGGATGACAGGCAGTAGCGCAAGACCCGGTCGCGCCGGACCGAAGTGCAGCGTCACTTTACCGCCGAAACTCGCGGGTGGCCGGTCGGTAGGATCGTCGTGCACAAGAGGTCCGCAGCCACGTATGGGGTTCTTCATGTTCGACAGCGTTGCCGCCTCGCCTTCGAATTCGTAGTCCTTGCCGCGGATCGTGGCCGCGATGCGGTAGCCCCTCCTGGGCACCACGATGCAGGTGGGCCAGATTTCAACGTCCAGTTCCACGATCTCGCCGGGGCTTGGCGGCTGGTTCTCGTCGTGCGTGTGATAGGGCCGGGATGGCCGCGCTGCTCGGCGAACTCGGCGTGCCATGGAAAATCATGCGGGGCTTCGCTTTGATTTCCCGGGCGCCCGGGCTCGTCGGCCATATTTACGAAGAAACGCAGCGGCCCGCGGCGGGCTACGTCGGGCGGCTGGCGCAGGAATCCGTCGAGTACGTGGGCGAAAAATCGTCGCAGTAACGAGGGGGAAGAGGGCAGCTCGCGTCAACGGCTCGGCCGGCGGCGTGAGCCGCCGGGCGGCGATTTTTCGCGCCCGATCCGTGACATGCCTGAGAGCAGCGCGACCGAGCCGCCCGCGCTACCGTATGTTGCCCGAGACCGACCTCGTCGGACGCAAAATCTCAGGCGGCCTGCGGGCTCGCCTCGCGTTGGCCCGGAAACGCGAGCGCACCAAGTGCTTCGATAGCGATCCGGGTTGCGCCGACAATTCGTTCCCCATTTCCATCCCGCACACACCTCCAGGGCCCCTTGCGGCAACATCGAGACACGCAGGCAGCGCAACCTGGCTCTCGCGAGACGTTCCGACAGCAATTCGGCATAATAGGGTGATGATCGCGCCGTCAAGAATTCGGGCGCTCTCGCGCCGCATCGCCGAGGAATTCCGGCCGGAACGCATTATCCTATTCGGTTCCTACGCGAGCGGGCGCGCACGTGAAGATTCGGACGTCGACCTGCTCGTGGTCATGCCCTTCGAAGGCAAGGGCGCGCGCAAGGCAGCCGAAATCCTGAACCGTGTCGAGCCGGATTTTCCGGTCGACGTGATCGTGCGGTCACCCCGGCAAATGCGCGAGCGTCTGGCAAGCGCCGACTTCTTCCTGCGGGAGGTCGTAAAGAAGGGCAGGGTCCTCTATGAAGCCGCTCACCCGTGAATGGGTGAACAAGGCGGAGGGCGACTACGCGACGGCGACGCGCGAGGCACGCGCCCGCAAGTCGCCCAATTACGATGCAACGTGCTTTCACGCCCAGCAGTGCGTGGAAAAGTACCTCAAGGCCGTGCTGCAGGAATGCGGCATCGCCTTTGGGCGGACGCACAACCTCGAAGCACTGCTAGCGCCCCTGCTCGGCCGTCACCCTGAATGGGCCGCGCTGAGACCGATGTTGCGAGACCTTACCGCATACGCGGTCGAGACCCGTTACCCCGGGGAATCGAGCGACAAGGAGATGGCCAGACAAGCATTGGCACACTGTCGCCATGCGCGATCGCGCCTGCGCGTTGCTTTGCGACTCGGCGATTGATTCAAGGATCTGCCGGCCATGCGGGACGGCTTCATGTGATTGGTCCCGAAAGACGGATAGGCATTTTAAACGCCCTTTTTCAGCAAACGGCACTCTCAGCAAACGGCACTCAATGGCCGGCCTGGCGAATCCTCAGCCGCGTGACAATTCACGCGAGCCCCGCTGTTTCCCTCCCGCTGTTTTGCCCGCAAGCGTGCGCTTCGCAGCGTCCGATTTCCCCCGAATCCGCACACCTGCACGAGCGCACGACGAGCCCGCTCGAGCCTGCTCATTGGCTCTGGCCAAAACCGGTCAGGGATTGCCGATCAAGCCGCCTGATAGAGATCGATGCGCCGTGCCGGTGTGCGTGGCGGCGGCTGGGCCGACAAGCCCAGATGCGTGAGCATGCGCTCGATCAGCGCGGGCGCTTCGATCGCAGCGATGATCTTCAACTTGCCGCCACACGCGCAACGCTCAACATCGATGTCGAACACCCGCTTGAGCAGGCGCGCCCAACTCATGCGCGCCGGCGCACCATGCGCGTGATTGCACGCGGCCGCGTGCCCGGCTGGCGTCTGCGCAGGAACCGGCACGATCGCGGCCCGCAGTTTGGCATGCGGCGCGAGCACCCCGTGAAAGCGGATCAGATGCAGGCGCGGGCGCGGCACCAGTGCTGCAAGCCGTTGCATGAATTCCAGCGCTGACATGTTGATGTGGCTCGTGCCGTCGACGGATAGGCATTTTAAACGCCCTTTTTCAGCAAACGGCACTCTATCGCCGGCCTAACGAATCCTCAGCCGCTCGTTGGCGATGGCCGGGCGCGTGATGTAGCGGCACAGGTGCTCGAGCTCACTACGCCGCTCGGCGGCGCAGCGCACCGCAGCATGCAGGCTGAAACCGTGGGCGTTGGCGCACAGCGCTTGGGTCATCGGCGCGGCGCGGCTCGCCGCGGTTCGCAAGCTCAGCAGTTTGCGCCCCGAGCGCGGCCCGAACGCGATGCGGTAAGTGCAGGAGGCGACCTGCAGGGGGGCGAGCACGTTGTCCGGATCGATGATCCCGTGCGCAGCTCGCGCCTACTGAAGGATGGCGCCGTTCGGGGTCGCCAACGGGATCAGCGCTTCGCTTCGCCTACGGCTCCGCTACGCGCCGATCCCGACCAATTTCATACACCACTTCCAGGGACGCAAGCGGATCTCACAGAATGGGCAAACCAGAAAAGGCAGCGAATCATGGTTGATTCGCTGCCGGTTCGGTCCAAAGACTCACTAATAGTATTCGTTTGCCGCACCTATATCAGATGCCTCAAGACTCCGCCAGCATGTATCACCCTGGAAATAGTCGGGCTCCATCGTTCCGGGATTCTTGTTGGGGGTAGTACAACTAGGCGACCCAGCAAATGGGCTACAGAATCCATCCCGCATATGGTTGAGCCCGAGCAGATGTCCAAATTCATGAGTCGCAATACTCTGTATATCGTATTGGGCTGGTAATGGATTTAGCGACCACACTAGGTCGGAATTAAAGGACAACGACCTAGTTCCGCACGTGGGGCACTTCGCGGGATCGTAATCTATAAACCCGGGGGTAGTCGCCCCCGCTTGGTACGCGGCAGAAGTTGGACAGCCGCCGGTCGAGAAACTGTAGAAACCGAGCTGGAGCGGCTGCCCGCTTGGGCAGTCACTATCTGTTTCGACTCCGCTCCAATCACCGATCTTGTTGGCGGCATCTGTAGCGTCCCATGCGTCCCGAGCCGCATAGATGGCGGTTCCAATGTCGGGATTGTAATATACAGCCCAATATAGATTTGGTCCTACCGCCCATGGAGTGTTTGGCCCCAACTGTGAAGCTCCGGGCCATGTGCACGCTGCTTGTGCGATACCCGCGAGCAGAAGCAGAAAACTCAGTAATGTGAGTTGTTTGATCATTGCTGACCTCCAAGGGAGACGGGAAGAATGGCGATCAAGTAATAAGTTGCCGCCGGCCCGGGGTACCGCTTCAGGAACAGTCTTACGGGAACGCCGGCCTGAAGTGGTCTGACGATACTGTTTGCCGTATGTATGATCTGTTCCACTGCCTCGATTCCCCTTTCAATCTTGGTGATTTCGCCTAGAAGAGGACGGTTGATTGGCGAAGGATGGTGCAATGCCACGTTCGCATTCGGTCTGAAGACAACGACTGCGTCCGCTAAAGCCTCGGGCGAAATTGCGTAGTCCATCGGGCTATTGCGTGCGACGGCGTCAGACGTCTCGCTCGCTATAGCGCTGAGCGAATTGAAAGCAAGCGGTCCTGCAAGGACCGCGACTCGTAATAAACTTCGGAAAGTTCTCACCCTCCCTTCGGTCGTTAGTTCCCAGTTCCCTGGAGCGGGAATACAAACGCTCCGTTCTTGCTCAACTGATTCCCCACCTCACGTGCAGCCCAATATTGCGGGAGGTGCATTCTCAGTTTCCGCAGAAAAATAGTAGCAACGGCTATGTTTCCTGTATGTCGGGAGATCCCTACTACACAGGTCGGGGATGCAGGGATAGTCCCAGTGTCGGACGAAGGTCGCTGGCAACAGTCGCCAGTTGCATCGGCTACTCGCTGGCCATAAAGAGAACGGAGCCTTCTCGTGCAGCGCAGCGGAATCTTCGGGAACGTTCCTCAGATATCGGTTTGGTACTCAGTGAACACTGGCCGGGGAGCATCCGCGAGGAGGGCACCTCCTTGCTACGGGATCAAACCGCCTGGCGGACAAATTTACGAAGCCGCGACCGCCTCGACCGTCGTCGCCGTTTCTCTCAAACGGCGGTGATCCAGCGAGCGGTGCGGGGAGTAAGGACGTACGGAATTACGGTAACAAAGACTGTTGAAATATTATCGGCACCATGTACGCCGCGAGCCATTCTGTCCAAGGATCGCCGCCGTGGGCTACAACGAACACGAATGGCATGTAGAGTCCGAACGCTTCATTTCCGGTAAATGTATATTGAGGCCCTACCCCCCGAGTATCCAACGTAAAAGATCGGTCGCTAACGTCTTCTAGGTAGGGAACCAATCCTTCTTTCAGTTCGGTTCGTTCCGAACCAAGAATCCACGAAACGACTTCTCCCCCCGGGAGCAAAGCCCCCACGTAGACGTCAACAGTAAAGGCAGGAGTGGGTGGTGCGGGTATATCTATAGAAACACTTAAGTAAACGGTTTCACCCGGTCTATAGCGGTACACCGGGGAGATCATCTCACTTCCGGGGATGATAGAAATTGCTATAGGAGGTGCTGTGGATACCGCAATAGCGGGACCCACAGCACAAGCGAGCGCTGAGATCACCGTCAAAATACCTATCCGAAATAGCGTCCAGACGTTCTTCCTGCTGCATGTGCCTTCACATTCCATTGCTAACCTCACGTCGAATTGATCGTCGTTCCGCCATGCAATCGCCTATTGGGTGGATTGTCTAAACTGCATCGAAAAGCCGAACAACGCCGCGAATCTCTTACGCGCAGCCCGCAATCGACTTGCTCACGTTTCCCAACTAGAACCTAAGAATATTTCCAGTTCGGCTCTACGTCATTCGAGATCACATCGCACTCGCACGTATCCTGCTCGTAGATGCGCATGCTGCACCGTCAAGTGGACAACCGCAGGGGCCCCGATGTTTTCTGCGACACTCACTAGCTCAGATGTTAGCATTCGCCCGCATTGGGCGTCTGTAGGGAGATCCCCACACCCCGTATGCGGAGTGATACGGAGATAGACCGGGGAATATGCGCGCCAGGCGTATTCTCTAGCCTTCCTCCGTTTTATAGGGGTTCTGTACGCTGGAGGAATGCAGCAAAGCAAATCCAAAGGTTCTGAGACGGATAGGCATTTTAAACGCCCTTTTTCAGCAAACGGCACTCTATCGCCGGCCTGGCGAATCCTCAGCCGCGTGACAATTCACGCGAGCCCCGCTGTTTTCCCGCCGCTGTTTTGCCCGCAAGCGTGCGCTTCGCAGCGTCCGATTTCCCCCGAATCCGCACACCTGCACGAGCGCACGCCGAGCCT